>Ga0209000_1000518_pt1 | contig 36305 bp, 31 predicted proteins | sample RifGroD2_FD_183998 | JGI IMG/M metagenome (GOLD analysis project Ga0209000, IMG submission 183998) | Groundwater microbial communities from Rifle, Colorado, USA - Groundwater D2 (SPAdes) (version 2) | ecosystem: Environmental > Aquatic > Deep subsurface > Groundwater | place: Rifle, Colorado... | reverse complement strand
GGAACGTACTCCTTGCAGTCAAGCTAGCTTATGCTCTTACACTATCGGCACGGTTTCCATTCGCGCCTAGCTAACCTTTGAACCCCTCCGTTACTCTTTAGGAGGGTACCGCCCCAGTAAAACTGCCTGCCACGCACTGTCTCTCATGGGTTTTATGTCCATGTAGGTTAGAACCTGCACATTTATAGAGTGGTATTTCACTGTCTACTCCACAACCCCCAAAAGGGCCGCTTCAAAGTCTCCCACCTATTCTACGCAATAAACACACAGATCCAATACGAAGCTGCAGTAAAGCTCCACGGGGTCTTTCTGTCTAACCGCGGGTAACCGGCATCTTTACCGGTATTGCGTTTTCACCGAGCTACTCCCCGAGACAGTTGCCCAGTCGTTACACCATTCGTGCGCGTCGGAACTTACCCGACAAGGAATTTCGCTCTTCTATTCCTCTACGAAGGGCCATATCTTCATCCCCAACACCTTAATGGTGAGGAGCACGGCGTATGGTCTCTAGTTGGCCGTGGGCGGACAATATACTCGTTACCAAGTATAAAGGTAGCCTTGTTGTATGGTGTAATGTACTGTCTGTACTCCTGTTTACCCACTCTATAATCGTTCCAGTCCTTTGTTACACATCACGAATGACATGTAACAAACCTTAGAACGATTATAGTTATCGCTGACATTGACCAGGGCTTATATCGTCCAGCAACGTATCACGCTGCGCACGATACTTAAGTTAAAAGTTTTAAAGTTGAAAGTTAAAAGTTACGACGTTTTTCGTTTTTACTTTATAAACTTTACACTTTTTACTTTTTACTCAGTATCACATGCAATGTGATACGTTACCAACAATATTTAACCTTCTGGCATTGGTCAGGTGTCACCCTCTATACATCCTCTTACGAGTTCGCAGAGAGCTGTGTTTTTGGTAAACAGTCGCCAGGCAAACTTTCGCTGCGGCCCCCACCACAAGTGGTGGGGGCAGGCCTTATCCCTAAGTTACGGCCGCTTTTTTGCCGAGTTCCTTGGGGAGAAATCACTCGTTCGTCTTAGTCTTCTCGACCTTCCCACCTGTGTCGGTTTAGGTACGGTCTCTACATATCTAGAGCTTAGAGGCTTTTCTTGGAAGCGTGCTCCCTTACATTGCCGTTGGCCGAAGCCGCCAGCTTCCCGCTCTGCTTGGATTTCTGATTAAACAGAGGTGTCCGGATTTTCCTAAACACCATCCTCACAGCACGGACGATAAGTCAATAAATCGCGTAAGGTACAACACTCCGTCCCCCCTTCGCAATATGCAGAGGTGATGGAATATTAACCATCTGTCCATCGGGTCCCCTTTTCAGGATCCCCTTAGGCCCGACTAACCCTTGGCTGATAAACATGGCCAAGGAAACCTCGGGATTTCGACGTGCAGGGATCTCACCTGCATTGCGGTTACTCGCGCCGGCATTCTCACTTCCATACGCTCCACCAAGGGTTACCCCTTTGGCTTCATTGCAGAATGGAACGCTCTCCTACCACGCCGTACACATCACGCTACGCGCGATACGTAAGTTGAAAGTTTAAAAGTTGAAAGTTAAAAGTTACGACGTTTTTCGTTTTTACTTTATAAACTCTACACTTTTTACTTTTAACTTCGCATCACATGCAATGTGATGCGTACGACATCCGCAGTTTCGGTACCATACTTTAGCCCCGATTATCTTCGGCGCAAAATCTCTGGATCAGTGAGCTGTTACGCTATCTTTAAAGGATGGCTGCTTCTAAGCCAACCTCCTGATTGTCACAGAAATTTCACCTCCTTAAAATGCACTGAGTATGGATTTAGGGACCTTAACTGGCGATCTGGGCTGTTTCCCTTTTGAACAGTGGAGCTTAGCCCCCACGTTCTGACTGCCACGCTATAAACTACTGGTATTCGGAGTTTGATAGGTCTGACGAGATTTCTCCCTATTCAGACCTTCCAGTGCTCTACCCCCAGTAGGAACACATGACGCTAGTCCTAAAACTATTTCGGAGAGAACCAGCTATTGCTAGGTTCGATTAGCTTTTCACTCCCTACCACAGGTCATCCGATGGCGTTGTACAACCAACCGGTTCGGTCCTCCACGGCTTGTTACAGCCGCTTCAACCTGCCCATGGCAAGCTCACCTAGCTTCGGGTCTTGCGCGTACGACCTATAGGTCGCGCTATTCACACTCGCTTTCGCTGTGGCTCCGGGGGTCTCCCCTTAGCCAAGCCGCATGCGCAAACTCGCCGGCTCATTCTTCAATAGGCACGCCGTCACGGATTATACTTGCGTATATCCGCTCCGACTCCTTGTAAGCATACGGTTTCAGATCTATTTCACTCCCCTCGCCGGGGTTCTTTTCACCTTTCCCTCACGGTACTAGTTCACTATCGGTCTTGAAGAGTATTTAGCCTTGGGTGTTAGTCCACCCGGATTCACGCAGGCTATTCATGTCCCACGCTACTCAGGAATAGTGACAAAAGAGACGTATTTGTTTTCATGTACGGGGCTATTACCCTCTGGGGCCGCACTTTCCAGCACGTTCCACTAACAAATACATTTTTTGACTCTTCTCGTTAAGAAGTCACTACCCTACAACCCCAGTTCCCGAAAGAACTGGTTTGGGCTTCTTCCGTTTCGCTCGCCGCTACTAAGGAAATGCCAGGATTTTTTACCGTATCGGCAAACATCGCCAACACAGTAAAAAATCCGCATATTGGTTTCTTTTCCTCCAGGTACTAAGATGTTTCAATTCCCTGGGTTTGCTCCCCGCCTAGGCGGGGTGACCGAGGTTTACTCGGACGGGTTTCCCCATTCAGACATCTCCGGATCAAAGGTTGCTAGACACCTCCCCGAAGCTTTTCGCAGTCGTGCCACGTCTTTCTTCGCCTCTTCAAGCCAAGGCATCCACCGTACGCCCTTAGGTTTCCTGTTAGGAAACCTAATAACCGCATGCACACATGTCAGTGATTAAGACATTGTGTGCGTTGTGTCTGGCGCGCTAAACGCTAACGCTTACCAGACTGTGTATACTTACTCACCGCATCATGCTCTACGCACAATACGATGAATTTGCTTGCTTCTACGAGCACCACGCTCGCAGAATTCCCGCTTATTCGATTGTCAATGTTCGGATTTTCTGCCATTCATCTTTCTTTCCTTCCCCGTTGCAACACTCTTTGAGTACTGTGACCGAGAAGCAAAAACCGCCTGTTGCGGTTGGTGGGTACATGTACATGTAGAAGACCCAACTAACCGACTTGTTTGTTTGATACGCTTGTAAAAATCTCCATAGACAATGAAAGCTAGTATATACGTATACCGTTCTTTGTCAAATTTTTAAAGAGGAAAAAGAAATCCAACACATTCTCATGGCTAAAGGCATTGACACCATATTTTTATGTGTTCTATTTTCGTTATATGTATACAAAGAACCCCAGGTATGTTGCCCCTACAGTGGGCTTCTTGGCCCGATTCCTTACATTTTAAGGAGGCGATTAATAATTTCCTTGTGAGGAAAATCCATTATTTCACGAACAATTTTATCTCGAACACGACGACGATAATGATATTCCTCGGTAGGTACTATCATATAGCGTATATCTTGCCCGTATTCCGCCTCAAGTGAAGTGACCGCATTTTTAATATCAGACTCTATAAGCCGGTCTCCCACAATCAATATATCTATGACTCCCTCCCGCTCCCCTACGAGGAAACCAGAAAGGACCAGTAGCTTTATTGCCCCAGCTCGACGGAAACGTTTGCCAATCTCAGCATCTGACACAGACAGTGTTGTACGCATAAAGTGTGTAAGTGCTACAAGGTGTGGATACTTTTGGTTGAGTACCCAGCCGATAGTTTTTCTTTTTTTAGGAATTTTACTTCCAGGACGGAAAACTTCTTTAAAGAAAGTTTTTCTATTTACAATACTTGCTCGGGCGAGTGCGCTGAGTTCTTTTGATGCAGTTTCTGGCGTGACACGTGCTTTCTGTACCACAACATCCCTGTCAAACACTTCTTCAGGATTAAAAGTAAATAACCGTATTACTTTAACGCGTGCCGGAGAACCAAAAAGTTTACTTAGATATTCCATCCCGTTAGAGACAGGTCACAAAATGACCGTCGATTAAGTTAATAATAGTTATTTTTGTATTCTTCATAGTCTTCTTTTTTGTCCTAGTCCTATCCATTGGAAACTATTCTACAGCCCACCGTACCACTTGAACAGTTGACGATTTCCTAGAAGGGGGTGGTCACATAAAATACACAAAAAACACCCGATTACGGGGTGTTTTTTGTATTTCTGCGTCGACTCTCCTCGCAGGCTTGCTCGGCGAGCGACCTGATTCGGAATTGTCGTTTTTGCGATGCAAAAACTCTGTTCCTCATTTCTATTTCAATTCAACTTTCCCTCCAGCTTCCTCTATTTTTTTCTTGAGTTCAGCAGCTTCGTCTTTAAGAACGTTTTCTTTCAAAACTGAAGGAACTCCATCAACGAGATCCTTTGCTTCTTTAAGTCCGAGTCCTAGTATTTCCTTAACTGCCTTAATGACAGCAATTTTTTGAGCACCGGCATCGGTAAGCTCAACAGTGAATGAAGATTTTTCTTCCTCATCGCTTCCTGCAACTGCACCTGGAGTAGCTATAGCGACAGCTGCTGCAGATACACCAAACTTCTTCTCAAGTATTTTGACAAGCTCGTTGAGTTCAAGAACACTCATATTTTCTACTTGCTCAACAAGTTTTTTAAACTTTTCAGGAACTTCTACTTCAGTAGTTTCCGTAGCAGGTGTTTCTGCTACTACAGGTGTAGCTTCAACCTTAGTCTCCTCCACAGGAGCTTCTGTGGTTTCTGCAACCTTTTTTTCTTCTGTATCTGACATGATAATTACTATTATATAGTGATAATTATTGCAACGCGTGTTTAAGCGGTCGTGGCTTCTTTCTTCCTACATTATTTGCAAAGCAAATAATCGGACGAACATCAAGCTAGCTTGATGTTTTAGTCTCCGCAATCTTGCTTAGGCTTACAACAAAGCCTTGGATTGGTGAGTTGATGACATTTACGAACATTCCATACAACATATGCTGTGATGGGATAGATGCTATCTCCGTCATTTCTGACGCGTTCATATATCGTCCTTCAAAAATTCCTCCAAGAATAGCAACCTTGTCTTTTGTGCTTTTTACAAAGCCTTGCACCTCTCGCGCTGGTGCAACAAAGTCTTCTCCCCATGCAAGCGCAAGCTCCCCTTCAAAGACAGGCATTTCGCCTTCATACTTTTTCTCTTCAAGCGCTCGCTTAATGAGGGACTTCTTGGCTACATAGTACTTGACTCCGTTTTCACGAAAAGTGTTCCGCATGCTCTGTGTTTCGCCAACAGTAATACCTTTGGCATGCACAAAAACAACAGAACCCGCTTCTGCTAGTGCGCTTTGCACTTTCGTGAATACTTCTTCTTTTTTTTGTTTTGTAAGGGCCATAATGATTTTAATTTGTGTGATGGGACTTACGCAGATGGATGAAGTTCGAGGCGCCCAAGCAAAATTACTACGAAACGTATGAACAATACAATGAGGAGTATTTTGTGTAGCGCAACGAAGAAATTCGCCGTATGTGTAAGTACCATAAAAACAAAAAGCCTAATTTGACAACTAGGCACCGAATCCATCTCGCTATCGACCTTGTCCGAGATATGAGTTAAAACCTAAGTTGGCTTAAACAAAAGCAAAGCCTTTGTTCGCCCAACCATTTGCATTGCAAGCAAATAGTTTAGGGGCTTTTACCTGTTCTAATCAATATTTGAATTGCACTATTGATTAAAACAGAACCAACCGTCTTCGGTGCTATGGGCGTATAGTATAGGAAAATGAAAACATCCGCAAGTCCATACTTACAAACCCTTTGTCAGATTATTAGACTTAATTCCCCGAAGGAACAATGGCGGAAATGGTGTTATTCGCATCAAGATTGGTCACAACTGCTGTGAACATAAAGGAAAGAAACAGAATGGTTAAGAATCCAAACAACAGTCGAAAGAAATTTTTTGTAAACAAGTTTTTCATAGTATTAGAATACCTCAAAAGTCCTTTGAAGGTAATAGTCACTGGAAGGTGCAGAAATGAAGGGACCAGGTCATTTTCTAAAAGTCGAAAGAAATTTTTCGTACAAGTTTTTCAACTCAGTTAGAGTCAGTTCACAAAGTAACCGTCGATTATGTTGTTTCATTTTTCATATCATGTATCTGTCTCGCATTCCAAACTTTTTGTCAATAACGGGTTCAAAGTCTTAGCATACCCTAAATCCTTTGAAGGTGTACTCGCTGACTCCACAGACTAAGTATGTGGACAAGTCCTGTGGATATCATGAGGAAAACAGTTTTCCCTCTGGGGCCAAACTACAAATCACAACTAATGTATATATGCTTATTCTGCGACCGTAGAATAAGCATATACCGAAAATACATACAAAATTTTAAGTTTGTTAGGCCCCTGGAAGCTGAAAATATTCTCGGAGCCATTCATCCCCTTCTATAGCATCAGCTATAATATACACCGCTCTTCTACCGAGCTTGAGATTAAATTTGAGCAAGGCAACAATTTCATCACAACGAAAAGGATACACCCACACACTATCTTGTAATTTTACAAAACCTGTTTGTACCAGAACATCACGTAAAGCGTTACGTTTCTTATTTTCAATCTCAGGTATATCATAAATAACAATACGCCACTTCTTATCCCAAGACTTTTCCGAATTTGAGAGTGTGAAAGCTTGGGATTGTAAGACAAGTGACTCAAGTCTATTCTCTCCGACTGAAGTAATGTAGTACTTATTATTACTTTTTTTGATATACCCCTTACGGATAAGTCTCCCGATGGCATTTTTTACAGACTGTTTTTGACTCAATGGTCGTACATCCGGAAGCACTTTTTGTAATACACTTATTGCGTTAGGAGCCACCACTACTGCAGCAAGGAAGCCTGCAAGTGACAAGCTTCCCAGTATTGCTGTTTCAATTCTTTTCCTTTTAGTTTGAACTCGCACTAGCTCCTCAATGTCTCGTAGAGTTTTTTTACCTTCCACATCTTTGAAAAGTGAGCCAGTTTCTTTTAGGTTTTCAACCTGCATTAATATTAGTATATGCTAACTATTCATATTTTAAGATTGTGTATATGTATATATTGTTTAATTGATTCACACTTATGCTTAATTTACGGTCGTAGATTAAGCATAAATAGTGTAAGAGATTAGGTACGACCTAGTTTATCTACGACCTAGTTTATCAAAGTACCAGTACCTTCATTTTCTGCGGGATACTACATATTCATCAGGTACGCCAAACCCCCCACTGTAAGTGGGGGGTTGCTTTATCTTCCGTAACTCCGAAGAGTGTAGGAGGGTTTTCTCCGAAGAGAAACTAGTTAGAGTTTTGTTCTGAATTGCAATTTTACAAATAAGTTTAACAACTTATGCTTAACGCACGGTCGGAAATTAAGCATAGGTTTGTATGGAATATTTGTATAGTTATTAGTTTGTATAGTTATTAGGTAGGTACGACAAAACCCCCACTGGAAGTGGGGGTTTTGTGTAGCTAAGATTTGATTCTTAATCTACTACAGACAAGCTATTAGGCTTGGATGTAGATAGGATCAGTTTCGAAATCAGCAACAGGAGCGACTGTGTGAGCAGTCTGGTCTAGAGGTGCAGACTCGAGAGCTCCATAGTCAACACTTTGAAGTCGAGCGGTGTAGTTTCCTGCAGCGCCTGGCTGAATTGTGATTGTCAATGTTACTGTCTCAGTTTGTCCCTCATCAATGCGGTATGCATTGTTGTTCTTTGTTGCTGTAGATGAGATAGCTATAGAGTGACTTGTAGTAGCAGTATCAACTCCAGCAAGCAGTATATCAACGTCGTATGCTGCAGTGTTGGTAGCTGATAGGTAGTATGTCTCCTCAAAGGCAGTCACATCAAACTTGATGATGAACTCTCCAAGATTGTTGACCTCAGTACCAGCATCCTTCGTATCTGCATCTGTAGATACGATTTCAGCGTAGATACCTGCAGTCATAAGTTGATGAAGTTCACCGTTTGCAGTTCCTCCAAGATCTGCAGCAAGGTCGTCACCGTTTACATCATCAACAAGCCAACCGTCAACAGCATTAGAGTTCACATCGAACTCAACTGTTGCACCCTCATCGAAGTTTGTACCTCGCTCGTTGAATTTAACAAGGACTTCGATTGATACCTCTTCGTCTTCATCAAGTGTGTACTCATCATTATCCTCTTCAAGGTCGAATACAATGTATCCGCTCTCGTCAGGATCAGTATCAGCAGCACCTGTAGCAGTCTCTGCATAGTACCAATCTGTGAATCGGTTTCCGTCAATCTCTATCGCGACGTCGTTGATCACGTCAATAAGATCCTCGTCAGAAGTAGTGGCGAAGATAACAATCTTGTTGATTGTAGTCTCTCCCTCTTCTGATTCGTAATCCATGACGAGAGTAGCAACCTCTTCACTTGTGCTGTTTGCCTCAACCTTGATGATTGAAGAACTTGGGTTAGCAGAAGCGGTTGTGATGTTGCCCTCGGTGTCGCCACCAGCAATCTCAACATCAAACGTTCCTTCGTTAGTAGCATCTGCAACAAGGTTAGCATCACCAATGTACTGGTCTAGACCAGCGCCATCGATAGTGCGAACTCCCTGAGCAGGAACCCATACTGACCATACCATTTCTCCAGCAGTGTCGATCTTTCCGTCATCAATACTGCCAGTTGATACCGCAACGATAAACTCAGCTTTTTCGCCTTCGTTTATCACTGCATCAAGTCCTGAGAATCGCATACTAAATGCATTACCAGTCTCATTACCCCAAGCATCCTCATCGTCTGCAGTCTCCTCAGCAATCATTTCACCATCGTGCCAAAGTGATACAGTTTCAAATACATCCCAAGGGTCTAGCTCAGTTCCTGTACCTGTCATTTCGAAGCGAACGTCAACACGGTTTACTTCCGCATCAGCATCCTTAACGTCAAACTCAAATCCATATACTTCAGTATCCTCTGTGTTTTCTTCTACATCTACGCTTGAAGGAGAAGAAAGTTTGTCGAAGTCCTCAAGTGAAGCTTCTCCACCTGAAAGGTCATTGTCTTCATCAGTGTCTGTGTCTGTGTCATCATCTCCTGGTTCGGTAGGAATTGTAGGTTCGGTAGGAGTTGTAGCTGAACAAAGAGCGTTTGCCTTTGCTCGAGTAGAAGCTCCGAAGAATCCAGTACCAGTTGTAAGTCCAAGTGGTGCAAGAATCTCACCTGCGAATGCGTTTTGCATTGCTGTTACAGCTCCAGCTGTAGCTGGACCGTAGTACATGGTCTCCATTCCTGGAGAACCAGCAGAACCTCCTGTAGCTACTGTGAAACCACGAGCGTTAAGAAGCTGTTGTAGCTCTTTAACATCTGCGCCTGTGTCACCTACTTTAAGGTTTCGGCTAAATGTACCAGTACATACTACTGAACCAGCTGGTGCTCCAGGTGTGGTAGGTGCAGTAGTGTCTTCTTCACCACTAAGAACTGTTCGAGCCTCGTCAGCTTTGTCAGCTGGGATGACTTCGAGAGCAATGAAGAGCTCTACGAGCTCTGCAAGTGTGAGAGCGTGAGCTTGAGTTGCTGTGAAAGCAAATCCAAGACCAGCAATCATTGCTAGACCGACTACGCCGGCTGCAATTTTATTGATCGATATTTCCATAATGTTAATTAATTATCTTACCTTTCGGGTGCTTTAGCTTTTAAATATCCTAGAGCCTTGTTGTGACTCTAGGGCTTGTAAGCCCTATTCGGAAAGATTGTCTTGGAGAACGTTTAAAGGGTTTTGACACCCCGTTCTTCCAAGACGAACCGTTAATAATCTGACCCCTCTACCCGCCCATGCATCCCTAGATATCTTTCAATATCTTTCGGTATACATTTCGCGGGCGAGTTTCTCACTCATCGTAGCGAGGCTACTTTGAGTAAGAGCGAAGGCCCTGACTATACCAACTATACTAATTTTTCATACGTAGGTAGCTCGACCAGCCACGTACGAAAAGTTGGTGACAAGAATGTTAGTCTGCGTGATCTGTTGGTTCGTGCGATCCATTGTAGGACTTACGCAAACGACGCATTTCTTCGTTGCCCGTCACAAAATGTCTCTCGTAGTATTTTTCATACAACTCGTTCCATTTTGTTTGGGCGCCTCGAACTGCATCCGTTTGCGTGAGTCCTATCGGGACAAGGTTTGTCTGAAGTACATAGGCTACATTTTTTTATAGCTATGCGTTTATTTTTTCGTCCGTATTCAGTTGTCAAAAAACGATCAGTTTCCCGTACAATAAGTAGTTACTATTCTTCCATTCTATCGAATCGTCTTTCTGCTCACAGTACTACCATTATAATAAACGACAGCGCTTGTGCTTGCCGTTTTGGGTTCAGGTGTAATTATAGGGTTAAAATAGCTAAAAAAGCAATGAAATATGTGGATAAACCGTCATATCTCATAGTGCGTCAAGAAAACTATTTTTAACACTACTCCCAACTCGTTCATATATCCATGTTGCATATCACTATATACAACTAAACATACGAATTTCCTACCTATTACGACGAGATGCTCGTAGAAAACTTACCCTATATAGATAGAGTCAACATCGAAATGGGGCGTTTGTCAACACACGAAGTTGGAAGTTAAAAGTTATAAAGTTGAAAGTACGAAAGACAGTATACGATACGAAGGTATATATGAAGGTAAATATATTGAATGTAGAAAACGGAGTTAAATGTTAAAAGTTATAAAGTTGAAGTTACGGAAACAGGTGTGGATTGCTGCGCCTGCGGGCGTAACTAGTTGAATGTTGAAAGTTATAAAATTGAAAGTAAAAAGCAAGAAAAATAGAGGTTAAAAAAGCGAGTTACAAGAAATGGATCGCTTCGTTGCGACTCGCGATGACGGACGGTAGAGTTCGTCACTTTCTACTTTATGAACTTTACGAACTTTTAACTTTTCACTACGCGAGGCTGTACGTACTCCAGCGACGTTCCCCTTCCTTCACAAGGACACCTTGTTTTACCAGCGCCAACAATTCTCTCTGGATTGTCTTTTCACTACAGTCCTTGATGACGTTTGAGACGTCTCTTACTGTAATCTTATCCTTCTTTTGTACAAGACCAAGAATAGTTGCGCGCCTGTCCTTTTGTACTTCTTGCACACGTTCCTTATATTGCACTCGTCCACTTGGAAGAGAAATCATAGTGTCCTTTACTGTCTGCTGTGTATAAGAGTCACTACGTGCATCGTGCAAAGACATACTTTGTGAATGCATGTCCTTAGCATGTCTCTCAAAAGACTCTGACCTTGTAGGGCGTGGTTCTGTATCAAATAATTCTCTCGGCACATTTCCCCCGAACAATGACTCCTCCACAAATCGCCGTCCCGACTGCCAATCAATAGCTTCTATAAGTTCTGAAAGTGATGTAATCTCATCGGAAAGTGTATCCGTATTCATGCGTGACAGTAATCCTCCACGCGCTCCTGTGTCGAGTAGCACAACAAGTTCCAATAGGTGCATTAAAAATGTTTCGCGTTTTTGTGTGGAATGTGCTGTTTGGGTAACGTCTTTAAGAAGTCCTATACCTGACTTTTTAAGTTCTATTTTTAGTTCTTCATTTTCATCAAGAACATCTGCGAGTAGAAAAGACACTGTCGCAATCCGAGATGTTTTTTCAACAATGTATGACAGGGCTTTGATGTCCTTTTCACTTAAACTACGACTTGCACTGCATAGTTTATTTATTCTTTCTGTGGCCTTTAGAATGTCTGTGTTGTTTGTCTTTGACTCCATGTCCTATGTGTCTTATATATTCTCTATCCTGTCGTTGACCTATACATGTCCCCAAGCTTCAGTCCTTAGGATTATAGCTTACCGACACGTGTCCGCAAGGGGGAGGTAAAGTTGAAAGTTAAATGTTAAAAAGTTGAAAGTTTGCCCGCTGAGGCGGGGTAAAAGTTATAAAGTTCGTAAAGTTGAAAGTAACGAGCTTGCTTATTAAACTCGACCCTTCTTCGTTTTTACTTTCTACTTTATCACTTTCAACATTTAACTACTTATGTCCGTAGGCATGGAAGGCAAGAAAATACGAGTGCGAGTGTGAATATAGTGTGTGTTTTTCTATATAAAGGTTTGTTCAATATGTTACAATTAGGCTATGTCTCAGAAGAAAAAAGGTTCACGAAAAAACACAAAAAAAGAGGAGTTTGAAGAAGTGTCCCCCAGCCTTTCATCTTCTATGAGTCCCGAGACACTACGAGGTATAGTGGGGGTACTTCTCTTCATTACCTCTATATTGCTCGTGCTCTCTTCGCTTGGTCTCGCGGGTATAGCGGGAAATACTGTCTTTAAAGGTATCTACTATGTAGTAGGTATCGGCTACTGGCTCCTCCCTATCATGCTCACCGCACTCGCGTGGTCATACTTCAGTAGTGCATACGATAAGAACAATTTGCGATCTATAAAGACGGTAGGAGCTGTCGGTTTCTTCCTCTCGTCACTCGGAGTCGTGGCGGTCGTTGCCTCTCCGGAGGCTTCGGGCAAGCTCGGCATGCTTCTTGCAAAACCGCTTATCCTCTACCTTGATACTATCGCCACACTCGTAACGCTCGCAGGGGTGCTCGTCGTTTCCCTTCTCCTCCTTTTTGATAGTGAGCTATGGATACTTATGGGGAAAAAAATATTTGGTCTCTTTAAACGCACCCCTGCTGAAACTGCCTTATCTGCTGAAAGAGACGAGCAAGTACAAGTAGGAGCAGGAGACGCTTCATCTGTAGAACAATCCTACGAACATACCTCTACTGGCGCGGAGCACGCTGTAGCGCTTCCGTATGAGTCTACGCTGGAAGAAGATGAAGACGAGCTCGCAGAACTAGCAGCACTCAACAAACCTGATCCGCAAAAGAAGAAGAAAAAGGAAGTGGTCTTCCAGCTACCCAGCAGGTACGACCCCCCACCTCTCTCTATACTTGAGGGAGACCGAGGTAAGGTAAACGTGGGTGACACCAAAATACGTGCCAACGTCATACGTAAGACCCTCCAGCACTTCAAAATACCGGTCGAGATGGATGAGGTGGTAGTCGGACCTACTGTCACGCGCTACTCATTGAAGCCCGCGGCGGGCGTACGCCTCTCAAAGATAGTTGCTTTGCAGTCAAACTTGGAGCTTGCCCTCGCAGCGTCCCCTATCCGTATCGAAGCGCCCATCCCCGGGAAGTCACTGGTCGGTATCGAAGTGCCAAACACCAGCAAGTCGTTTGTGGGACTCAGTAGCCTACTCTCCTCACCTGAGTTTAGCGAAGAAACTGTTCCCCTCTTCATTGCCCTTGGTAAGGACATTGCTGGTAGTGCGCATTACGCAAATGTGGGGAAGATGCCTCACCTACTCGTTGCTGGTACGACAGGATCTGGAAAGTCAGTCATGATACATTCTATAGTAGCCTCACTTCTATATCGTAATGGTCCTGAACGTCTCCGATTTATCATGGTGGACCCAAAGAGAGTCGAACTGACCCTATACAATGATATTCCCCACCTCCTCACCCCTGTCATCACCGATGCAAAAAAGTGCATCCTCGGACTCAAGTGGGCGGCAAAGGAAATGGATAGACGCTACGACATCCTCCAAGAGAACAAGGTGCAGGACATTGGCGGATATCACAACGATGTGGTCGCCCCTGCCCATGCACGGTACGAGAAAGCAGAGCAAAAGGGACAAGACATGGAGCAGTTTGAAATGCCTGAACCTATGCCACATATCGTCATCATTATTGATGAGCTTGCGGACATCATGAGCAGTTACCCTCGAGAGCTTGAAGGAGCTATCGTACGTTTGGCACAGATGAGCCGTGCAGTCGGTATACACTTGATACTTTCCACCCAACGACCCTCAGCACAGGTAATCACCGGACTCATCAAAGCAAACATCCCTTCACGTATCGCCCTCAAAGTTTCTTCCCTCCTTGAATCGCGCATCATTCTTGATCAGTCTGGCGCTGAAAAGCTTCTCGGAGCTGGTGACATGCTCTACCTCTCTGCAGACATGGCAAAACCGCGACGTATACAGTCACCTTTCCTCACGACTCCCGAAGTACGCCAAATAGTCTCGCACCTCATAAAACACAACGACTACGAGCTCCCTGCTGCAATGGATTTCACTGACAATGATGGTAACGGAGCGAGCGCAGGCATACCTTTTGACCAAATAGAAGAGGATGACGAGCTTGATGAGCTCTATGGGGAGGTAAAGGAGCTACTTGTTCGAGAAAAGAAAGCCTCAACCTCTCTCATACAGCGACGATTCAAGATAGGCTACGGACGTGCGGCGCGCATCATGGACCAGCTCGAGCAACGAGGCGTTATTTCCGCATCGGACGGCACCAACAAGCCACGTGAAATCATGGGCGGTGACGGGTATGGCACTATCGGTAGTGTGGAAGATACGTTTGATTCAGAGGAAACTAATGAAGAACAACGCTATGTCTAATAAAAACGGTGCTTATTTTGCCTTTACTCTCTGTCTCATCACTGTCACATATGGAGTATTCCAAGCTCGAACACTCATCCATGGACCCACCCTCATGGTATCCTCCCCTCGCCACGGGGAGACTATTTCTACGGTACTTATGGCTATCAATGGTAAAACCGAAAACGTGACCCATGTGAGTGTGAACGGACAACCCATTACTATGGACACCTCTGGGACCTTTGACGAAACATTTGTAACACCAGAAGGATACGGAGTAATACTTGTCGAAGCAAAAAACCGATTTGGTCGCCATCAAGAACAGCGCATTGAATTTATTGGCGCTCCACAACCTCAAGCTTCTACAGGTGTAGCAGGACAACCAGCACCTGGGGAGGACGAGGCGAGTATACAGGCAAGCTCAACTGGACCAGTCACTACCGCAGGTACCACGCAAGATCCAAGTGCTACCCTGCTCTAACATATGCAACACCAAAGCCACAACTATCATAGGACTTACGCAAACGGACGCAGTTCGACCTTGTCCGCCCGCAGCTTTAGCGGAGGAGGGGGCGCCCAAGCAAAATGGAACGAATTGTATGAGCAATACTCTGAGAGACATTTTGCGTAGGGCAACAAAGAAATGTGTCGCTTGCGTAAGTCCTATATCATATTAGTAACTAACATCACACACCCATGGCCAAGAAAAAAACAGCAGAAAAAACCGTTGAGAAGAGGAGGACGGTATCTGATAGCGAGAGTACTGCAACGCAGCAAGAAAACATACATACAGACGTTGACGAGGCTCTACGTGCGATTAAGACAAAGTTTGGTGAAGAAGCTATCATGACTCTTGGTTCTAAACCTAAAGTAAACGTAGACTCCATACCCTCTGGCTCTCTCGGCGTAGACTGGGCACTCGGCATAGGTGGCTACCCTCGTGGACGCATTCTTGAAATATTCGGACCAGAATCTTCTGGAAAAACAACGCTCTCGCTCCATGCTGTGGCGGAGGCGCAGAAGAAAGGAGGTGTGTGTGCTTTTATAGATGCTGAGCATGCACTTGACCCTGAATACGCTTCACACATAGGCGTGAAAATAGACCAGCTCCTCGTAAGCCAGCCCGATACCGGTGAGCAAGCGCTCGAAATAGTCGAATCACTCGTGCGATCGGGCAAAATAGACATAATCGTCATCGACTCAGTCGCGGCACTGACGCCGAAGGATGAGATAGAGGGTGAGATGGGTCAGATGCATATAGGAAAACAAGCGCGTCTCATGAGCCAAGCCTTGCGGAAACTCACTGCTATTGTAGCAAAGAGCAAGACTATTGTTATCTTCATTAACCAAATACGCATGCAAATAGGTGTCATGTTTGGAAACCCCGAAACTACCCCTGGTGGAAAGGCGCTCAAATTCTATACCTCAGTACGTATCGATATACGTCGAATAGCACAAATAAAGAAAGGTACGGATGTTGTCGGAGGTAGACATCGAGTCAAGATTGTCAAAAATAAAGTTGCACCTCCTTTCCGCGTGACTGAATTTGATCTCATGTACAACGAAGGTATCAGTCGTGAGGGCGAGCTACTCGCGCTTGGCGAAAAGTATGGACTCGTGTCAAAGTCCGGTTCTTCATACTCCTATGGTGAGGAAAAACTTGGCAGAGGATACGATGCTTCGCGTACGTTTCTCCAAACAAACAAGCCCGTAGCCACTGCACTGCTTAAAGAAATACGTAAGGCATTGGATGGGAAGTAAGTTAAAAGTTGAATGTTATAAAGTTGAAAGTATCCCTGAAGAACTCGAATGGGTGACTAATTTGAAATTTTTAATTTAGAAATGAAAAATTAAGTTTTACGCGTGCGTAAAAACACTCTTTTGTTTGAGGTTTTGTAGAATGTCTCTTATAAGAAGTGCACATACTACCCCTATACCAACAACCACAAACTGTACAAACATTTCTGTATGCACTACTGCATTGAGGGTGAAGGACACTACCTGCGCTGGTGACGTGACCGAAGGCATGTTGGCGAGAACATTGGCTATAGATACCATAGATCCAAGTGTCCCAAAGAGGAGGAAACCACTATAAACTTTCATCATAGTGGGATGCATAAATCGACGCAAGGAATGTATCCTCCGAACACGTGCCATAACTACTGTTTCAATGTTATTCATATGTACGGTGCAAATTGTTCTTGTAATTCTCTAAACTGAGCCTTGGCTCTATGTACTCTCGTCTTGATAGCCCCGACAGATACTCCCTCTTCATCTGCAATAGCCTGCTGTGGTACCTGCTGTATGAAGTGTCGTGAGAGAACTCGGGAGAGCTGTTCAGGCATTTTTGCAAACACAGAAATGACTACATCTGACAACTCAAGTCCGAAACTTTCTTCGTGCACTGTGTCGGGCAAACTCTCGTACATTTCAGGTGAGATGGCAGCATTTCGTGCTGTTTCTTTTTGTTTTTTACGATATACCGTGAAAGCAGTATTCATGACTATGGTATACCCCCAACTCTTGAATGACGCCCCCTCCACTTTCTTAAATCGCTCTGCGTGTAGGTATATCTTGGTGAAAGCGTCTTGTACCACATCTTCTACATCTTCCTCTGAATACACAATCTTGCGAACTTTGCGTTTAAAAGCTTCCTCGTACCTACGTACTATATGAACAAAAATTTCAGGATTATTGACGGAGAGCTCCAGTAATTCCTCGTCTGTCTTATCCTTAAGTACATCAAACACTCGCGGTTGTCCCTGCACTGGCGTTGAGGAAGTATTGTTTTGTGTAAAATATCCCATATGTTTGCTCATGAGCTTGTAGTTATATGGTACCTTTCCCTACATATACTGCAACTATGAAAAGCACCGAGAAGTTTCAAGGAGGTAAGTAGCGAGTTACCGAGTTCTGAGTAACGAGTAAAAGACGCTAATCGATTTTGATACAGATTGTAGAAAATTACTAGTATTCCCACTAGTATTAATTCTAGTATTTATTTTTTAAAAATATACTTTCAAGTTTTAACATTAAACTTTAAACTTCCTCGCTCTGTGGACAGAACAGCTGTAATTAGCTAGAATGCTCCACACATAACCGAACAAATACTCATATGTTGAATTACAATGAAATCATCACAGGCAAAACTATTGTTTTTAATGAAGAACCCTGCAAGGTACTGACACATCACGTTTTCCGCAAACAACAAAGAAAACCAGTGAACGCCACCAAACTTAAGGGGCTTATAAGTGGAAAAATGTATGAGAATTCATTCCACCAGACTGAGAACGCAGAGGAAGCAGAACTTGAAAAACAAACAATCGTGTTTATTTTTGAAAGCAAGGGCGAGTATATGTTCCATAAAGCAACGGACCCGAGCAAACGCTTCCCTCTTTCAGCAGAGCTTATCGGAGACGGTGTTAAATTCCTCAAGCAAAAAGGAGAATACGAAGCAGTACTTTTTGAAGAAGAAGTAATAGGTATCGAAATCCCAATCAAGATAGTAGCCCGTGTTACAGAAGCTGCCCCAGCAGTAAAAGGTAATACCGCTACAGGTGCGACCAAAACAGTGAAGCTAGAAACGGGAGCAACGGTGACGTGTCCTCTTTTTATCAATGAGGGAGATATTATCGAGATAAATACAGAGACCGGAGAGTATGTGTCGAGAGCGGAGAAAGCGTAAACAAGTTGAAAGTTAAATGTTAAAAGTTAAAAGTTAAAAGTGACTACTTCGCCAGGGGCTACTACGGATAGAAAGCTCAGGTGCAATGACTGTTAGTAAAGCGAGTTATGAGATAGCAAAAAAACCGAACATCCGTTCGGTCTTTTTGTACGTGGTTTAGAATTTAGCGAATCACAAATGGGAGAAATCCCATAAACCGTGCGTTCTTCACCGCACGTGCGAGTAGACGCTGTTGTCTTGCAGGAAGGTTGGTGTGGTTGCGAGACTGAATACGACCATGAGGGTTCAGAAAACGTTTAAGTGTTTCTACATCTTTATAGTCAAAATATCGCACGTCTGGGAGTGCTCCCTCTGTTTTTTTCTTTTCAATCATATTTTAATGTGTTATTCGTAAGACAATACTAGAATGGAATATCATCTGGGTTAATTTCTTCATCTGGGTAGTCAATCGCATCATTCTTTGACTCTTCTGTCCGACGGGGCGCAGTACTTTCCCCTCCTTGGCTCTGATACGAATCAGAACCTGCTTTACGATCCCCAAACTGGAAATCGACAACAAAAATTTCAGTTCGATACATTTTTTTCTGTGTTTCTTTGTCCTCCCACGATCTTGTCTGCAATCGTCCTGTTACGTAGAAACTATCACCTTTTTTAACATACTTAGCGATAACGTCTGCACGTTTTCCAAAACATACGAGGTTATGCCACTCTGTTTGTTCTTTTTTCTGTCCACTTTCGTCTTTCCAGCTTCGAGTAGTTGCCATTGTAAAGGTCACGACCGGCGTTCCATTTGGTAAAGATTTTAGTTCTGGATCACGTCCTAATCTTCCATATAGTTTTACTTCGTTGATATACATAACAATGTTTGTAAGAGAATAAGGCTATATGTCTAGTGTATCAGCTGTTCAATCTGTTTGTCGAGCTCTTCCTCGGATACTTCTCCCTTTTCTTCCTCATCCTGCTTGTGCACAAGCGCCTTCGGCTCAACATCAACTTCAGTTGTTTCCTTTCGTGGTGCTCGAACTGGCTCTGGAGCAAGTACGATTGGGTCAGGTTTGATAATAAGGTACCGTACGAGATACTCGTTGTGCTCAAGTATATCCTTGAGTTCACTCATTGCTTCAGACGGAGCTTCAAAGCGAATCCATCCAAAGAAACTTGAGTCGTATGAATCCCAACGACCGCCTCGCATTTTACGCATAGTGTACTCAAGCGTAAATGTCTGAGGTTGACCCTCAGAGAGTATAGACCCACCTAGAGCGGTAATCGCCTTTTGAAGGTCTGTAACACGAAGCGCGAGGTCATCTTCCCCAAGCGATGGAACAAGGTGGTAGCCGAGCTCGTAGAGCGTCAAAGCCTTTTCCTTGTCTTCATGTGTTGTTTTTTCTGCCATGAAAAATTAATTATATAATAATACTCCACAGTGCTGTGAAGTTGAGTTACTGTACCACATACATCTATACGATGGAAGAGTGGAAGTCTCATGCGTAAAAATGACATATTGCTCATGTCCTACGCAATACCGTACATTTTCTCTACGTTTTGTATGAGCACCTGCTGAAGTTGCCCTACTTCCACTCCGCGTAGCTCCGCCATCTTCGCGACTACCTCACGAACATGTACGGGTTCGTTGCGCTTACCCCGAAATGGTACCGGGGCAACATACGGGGCATCCGTCTCCGCATGGATAAGTCCATCTGGTGCCTGTAAAGCAATGTCATCGTATTGGTGTGTAAACGTAATCACACCGGTAAACGAAGTTGAATATCCCATTTCCCAAAACAGTTTGGCATCTTCCAAGGTTCCTGCAAAGAAATGCGCATTCCCGAGCACCTTGGCATCACGTTTGAGTATTGCATATGCATCACGGTATGCATTCCCTCGTGCACCATTACGGAGATGAAGCATAAGAGGCTTCCCCACCTCGTTTGCAAATGCGATTTGTGCCTCAAAAGCCTCAATCTGTTTTTTCCACGCATTATCTTCTATGTCATGGAAATAATCGAGACCACACTCTCCTATCGCAACCACTTTGGGATGTAGTGCTAATTCTTTATACTTCTTTGCATCAAACACTTCGCCACTATCTACTGAGGTTTTATCATCTACAGAAAGTTCGTTTGGATCAAAAAAGCTCTTGCTAGTGTGGTGTGGATGCAAGCCCACAGTCGCATACACGCCCTTTTCATAGTGCTTGAGTAACTCTACCGCAAACATACTCGTGTTGTACTCAGTACCGACGTTTATCATCCAGACATCTTCCGCCAAGGTCTTTCGAGTAACATCATCATAGTCATCTTTGAACGCCGCTAAGTTTACGTGCGTATGTGTATCTATATACCGCATAATTCTACGTATCCTAGTACCACTCCCACTGTAATGCAAGAATATCCATTGCCTTATCTTACGGTTAACCGTAAGATAAGGCAATGACGAATGTATCAAAACGTAAACTACAACCTTCACATCTCAACAAACTGTATACCGAACTGGCAAAGACAATTGTCAGTCTTGATAAGAAAAGTGCAGACATTTTTCTTGACGAGTTACTTGGAGATGAAGAGAAAATAATGATTGCAAAAAGGTTAGCGGCAATAGTGATGTTGATAGAAAAAAATTCCGTGTACCGTGTTGCACAGTTACTCCTCTTGAGTCCTTCGACAGTAGCTCAGCTTAAAGATAAGTTAACCACTGGAAAGTACATGCGCATTGAACATATGCTCAAGCGTAGGAAGAAAGAGTATGCAGATTTTTGGAACACGCTAGAAGTAATCTTGCGTGCTGGAATGCCTCCTCAAGGAAGAGGAAGATGGAAATCGACTATAAATTTGTTGAACAAAAGATAAAACTTTTTACTACCTTACGGTTAACCGTAAGGTAGTAAGCGTTCTTTTGAAGAATCTTGGAATTTTCGTTTTCTAAAACATTCTTTCGTTTTTTCTTTAGATTAAAAAGACAAATATTTACAGTACTTCCCTACAGGGTTGCGTAGAACAATACCTTACGGTTAACCGTAAGGTATTGTGGATAGGACAACTTACAAGTCCAGTCTTGGAAACATGATTTCCGGCTTTTTATTGGCGAGGATAGTCTCTTTGATGAGCTTACTAGTAGTTGGCATACTAGGATGTAGCATCCGAGCAATATGGTAGAGCTCAAGTACTAGCTCTGCAATAATCCGCTTACCTTCCTCGGGATTAGTTTTTACAACTTTAAACGGTTCTTCCTCAGTCATGTGTGCATCAGCACGACCTATCCTGCTCCAAACATAATCCATCGCAGTACTGAACTCAAAGGCATCAAGCGCTTGGGTAAACTCATCGGGAAAATCAATAGCGTCTGGTCTCTGCACTGGAGCATCTAGGTGCGTCTCTGCAAGCTTCATCACTCGCGAGACAAGGTTACCCAAACCATTCACCAGGTTTGCGGTGTACGCGGTATGGAATTTTTCCATGGTAAAATCACCATCTTCAAAGGGATGTTGATGGCGTAAGAAATAGTACCGCACCGCATCAATACCATATTTTTCTATAAGATCTATCGGATTAATGACGTTACCTATCGACTTACTCATCTTCTGTCCGTCGACCGTAAAGTAACCGTGTACAAAGACAGTATGTGGAAGCGGTATTCCACCAGATAGCAACATGGCCGGCCAATATACCGTATGAAATCTGTTTATGCCCTTACCAATACAATGAATTCGCTCGTTAGCATCAAGCCAAAAATCTTGAAACGCCTTACCTTCATGTGCGTAATCCAAGACGTTAATATAATTCGACAAGGCATCGAACCACACGTACATAACTTGCGAATCGTCCCCAGGGACAGGCACCCCCCACCCATGCGCCCGTTCGACTGAGCGCGATATGCTGAAATCTTCAAGTCCAGATTTTATGAAAGAAAGAATCTCATTCTTACGCGTCTCTGGGATAATGTGCAATGTGTCGGACTCTATAAGCTCAGTGAGAGTTTTTTGGTAATTGCTAAGCTTGAAAAAATAATTCGATTCTTTAATCTGTTCTAGTTTTTTTCCCGGGTGCTCGGGACACTCGCCCTGCTCATTGATATCCTTCTCAGTCTTAAACTCCTCACACCCAACACAGTACAACCCTTCATATTCTTTTTTATAAATGTCGCCTTTCTTATTCGCCACATCCCATAGCTTCTGTGCTCCTTGAGTATGTACGTCGCTGTTTGATGTCTCAATAAAACAGTCGTATGAAATGTTCAAACGGTCACATGTTTCTTTGAAGTATGCAGCATGCCGACGTACAAATGGTTGCACAGCTTCGTTTGCTTCCTCGGCCTTGAGCACATTCTTTAGTGCATTGTCGTCTGTGCCTGTGGTAAAAAACACATCGTCGCCAGCGAGTCGTCGATACCGTGCATACGTATCAGTCTGCACAAACTCTAAAGCATGACCAATATGCGGTCGCGCATTAACATACGGAATGGATGTAGATACAAATACTTTATTCTTCATGCGACAATTTTTACAACTTTTAATCTAGACAACCACACCTCTTTCATTCGGATACTCAAGCTGTTCCTTTCCCCGCTGAATGTCTCTCACCCACTCTCGTATCGCCGCAGCCACTGGAACTGCGATAAGAATACCGAGAAATCCAGCAAGTTGCGAACCTGCAATAATGGCAAGGATTACCACGAGCGGAGGTACTCCCAATATTTTTTGTACCACCATCGGGTAGATAACGTTTCCTTGAAGCTGGTTAACAATCACATAGAGTACAATCACAAAGAGTGCCATTGCCGTTCCTGAATCAATAAACGCGAGCATAACTGCAGGAATAGCTGCTAAAATAGAACCGAAAACAGGGATAAGCTCAAGTATTGACGCAACGATAGCCAAGAGAAGCGCGTACTTTACCCCAAGAATAAGCAACCCAAAGTACACCAGTACACCCACAATGAGCGAAAGCAGAAGCTGTCCTTGAAGCCAGCGACCTATTTTTACCTGTGCTCTTTTCCAAAGATCGAGCATATATGCATGGTGATGAGGTGGCGTTACTAAACGTAAAAAGTCATCAAGTCCCCTATCCTGTACCGCAAAGTAAAACGAAAGAACCATGATAAGTATAAAAGAGATAAGTCCACCAAAGATTTTATTTGCAACATTCAATACCCCACTTGAAGATGTTTTTACCACATCCTGTAGCTGGAGGAGCTGTTCGGTTATAGAGACTGTGCCGTTACCATCTCCCACCATACTCTCAACTGGAGCAAGGTTCAGTGTTTCTAGATACACAGGCAGTGAGCGGAAAAAGTCCGCAGCTTCGGTAAGGAGTGGGGGAAGGAAAAAGTAAAAAAACAAAACCGTGCTTAAGACCACAAGTAAATATATAATGACCACCGCAAGTACCCGAGGAAAACTCCGCCGGACAAACCACATTGTGACAGGCTCTATCGCACTCGCAAATACTACCGCGGTGAGTATGACGAGCAAAAGATCTCTAAGAAGAAACGCTAACCAAAAACCCAAGATTATAAATAGCACCATAACCACCGTTCCCGGAGTTATTGAAATCGTTATGATAGGTTTTTGAGTAGACATTACTCAAAATAGTAACGTATTGTAAGTATTTAGCAAATGTCCTCAAACATTATGCTCGTAGAGTATGCACGAGTTCAGAAATAGGGATACGTTTTTGTTCACCACTGTCTCGTTCCCTGACAGTAACCGCAACGTCTTCAAGTGTCTCAAAATCAACAGTGACACAGTACGGTGTTCCTATTTCATCTTGTCGTCGATACCGCTTGCCGATATTTCCATTGTCATCAAACTCGCAGTGCATTTCTACCTTAAGTAAATCAAATATCTCGCGAGCTTTTGCGACTAATTCAGGTTTGTTTTTGAGAAGAGGAAAAACCGCTACCTTAATAGGGGCCAAGTGGTACGGGAATCGTAACACCGTTCGAATATCACCACCCAACTCGTCCGTATCATAAAATTCAGTCAAGACCGCAAGAAATGTTCTATCTACACCGACCGATGTTTCCACGATATGTGGCACATACTCAACGCCACTTGTTGGGTCACGGTACTTTAAACTCACCCCTGAGTGTTTCTGATGCTGGGTTAAGTCATAGTCACCACGCGCATGTACACCTTCAAGCTCCTTAAATCCAAACGGAAAACGATACTCAATATCCCATGCTGCTTTAGCGTAGAAGACTAGGTTTTCATGTTGATGCCACTGGATGTTTTCTTTGCTAAAACCAAGACTTTCAATGTAATACTTCATACGCTTCTCACGCCACACCTCGTACACCTCCATTTCTCTATCAGGCTCAACAAACATCTGCATTTCCATTTGTTCAAATTCGCGTTTTCTAAAAATATATTGGCGTGGAGCAATTTCGTTTCTAAACGCCTTGCCTATTTGTGCTATACCGAAAGGTACCTTTACTCGTGTCGTGTCCAACACATTCTTAAAATTGAGATATATTCCCTGACACGTCTCACCTCGTAAGTATACAGGCTCTTTACTCCAGTCTTCAGTAAAATTACCAAGATTTGCCTTGACGAGTAAGTTGAAATTTTTTATCTCAGAAAAATTCTTTTTCCCACACTTTGGGCAAGCTATCTTTTCACGGTACGTATCAAACACCTGATTAATTTCCTCTACTGTCATTTTCTCATCAGCAAAACCACCCGCCTCTTCGATAAGATGGTCTGCGCGAGAACGGGTATTACACTCACGACACTCCACCACAGGATCAGAGAAACCACCAACATGCCCCGATGCCACCCAAACCTCTGGGCGGGTAAAAATGCTCGAATCCAATCCAACAATGTTGTCCTCAAGTTGTACCATAGAGCGCCACCATGCGGACCTAATGTTTTTCGCAAGCTCTGCCCCATACGGACCGTAGTCATAGAGTCCTATAAAACCACCATATATTTCCGAATTGGGATATACGAACCCTCGTCTTTTTGCGATTGCCACGATTTCATCTATGGTTGGTGTTTTTTTCATATGTAGTAATTATTATTTAACGACACCCCATACTTTACTAAAATATGGATCTTTTTCCAGTTTTGAGTTTACCACGCGAATTTTTTGAGTAAGAACATTTTTGGTGAAGGCATCTGTACCCTGCAACACTATACTGTCAACAAGTATCAATTCCTCACCCAATTGACTGATACTAGGGACCACACCCACTTGGAAACTAATCTTGCGTGATGCTTCTTGGTATCCCGTATCCCGAGCAACAGTCCCAAGCGACCAAATCACTTCACGGGTCACTGGGTTGAAGACGACGGACTCACTTTGAGGGACAACCTGTCCCAACCATTCCATGTACACGGGGAGTTCACCCTTCAAGATAACTGAATCTGCATTGTTTGTAGAGTTGGAGACATCCCACACAATCGTGTACGTCGTGCGCTCATTAACTTCCGGCGGGTGTGGCCCGGTATTTGTAAATGAACCAACCCCATACAGAGCGTAGGCTTCATAATCTAAGTCGGTATTAAAAAGTATCGTCCTTTTTGACTGTTCCTGTAAGTTCTGTTGTACAGGTATATTGTCAGAGATTCTTCGTGCTCGTACGACAAACTCAATATCCATCGAGGGATTACTTGCTCTTGTACCTTTCTCATACGGCTTAGTGCTAAATTTAAATGGTAATTCTCCTTCCTGCCCTGCCTCTACATTTCTTAAAAAATCAGCAGTTTGTGGGGTCCAGATAAGTACTCTATCAATGGAACGGAAAAAGCCTGTTCCTGCAGTAACTGATGCAAGATTGAGCATAACACCAGTAAAGTGAGCCTCAATTTCAACATCATGAAGCGCGTCTCCCAACGCGTTTTTCCATTTGAGGTTACCTCGAACTTGTTCCCCTAATGTGCTTGTGACTTGTGGATTTGCGTTATCATCAAGCTCGAGTGAGAGTTCCATAAACGGCTTCGTAACCAGGAGAGGGTGCTCAATTTTTTGAAGTATAGTAGCTAAGCCTTTTGCGTCAACTGTATCTTTTTCCCCAACAGAGAAGGTAACGGTTCTCGCCTCAACACCCTGCCCTCTCACAATCCCACGTACCTTTACCGTCCGTACTTTCCCGGCAATCAAATCTCCCACCTCCCATACCCTGTCATCCTCGGTCGGTTCCGGTACTGATGAAACGAATTCAAAACCATATGGATACTCAGCAACGATTCTAAGATCAGGAACTGTTTCTTCTGAGTTAGAGGTAACCGACACTTCAAGTTCTAACTCCTGTCCTGACGAAATTTCCTCTAACCCTTCTACCGTCAAACTAACTGGTGATGTAGAGATGAGAATGACATAAGGTTGTTCACAAGTAAAAGATGCACTACTGTCATCTATTTCATAGGATACAATGGTTTTTATTTCCTGCTCCGTTTGTTCTTGTCCAAACAAAAGTGCCGTCGTTGATGTACGCACATGCTCTCCCACCTCAATGGTTCCTACTTGTTCTTTCGTCGAAGGGAGCCCACTTGAAGATAGTTGTGCATCACGTGCTCCGTCGGGAAAAACAACTTCTAAGGAAGCATTCTTCATGGGAACGGGATTGTTGTTCGTGACTGAGACATCGAGAATAAGTTTCTTACCACTTGGGATAGAGTGCGGACCGGTAACAGCAATGGCGACATTTTTACACGACACTTGATTTTTACCTCCAATCAGGTAAAAACCCGCAAGTCCAATTGCAAAAAGAAAGAACAGGAAAGAGGCAATAAGTACGGCTTTGATAATACGCGACACAAAGCGATCTTCCTGCGGATCTTCAACCTCCACTGCATCAGCAGAAAACCGTTTATCATCAAGTATTGACGGCTTTGGTATCACTTGCCCAGGTATATGTCCTCGATGAAGCTCATCCAAAATTTCTTGTGGGTCTTGTGGCATCTCATACCTCTCTTCCCCTTCCCCTTCCTGCATACGCTCGGCTTCATCCCATGAAGACGCAACTTGGTGCGGAGCATCTTCATGGAGTGCACGACGCTCGTGTAGAACTGGCTCTACGTTCCGAACATAGAGCTTCTTTTTCATTTTTTCTACGCTACTATCTTTGTCTACCATGTAATTGAGTTAGGACCTACGCAAACGGCACATTTCATCGTTGCCTGTACGCCTCCTCCTTCGCTCCTCTGAGCTACGGCGGACAAGTCGAACTGCATCCGCTTGCCTAGGTCCTATGAGTATAGCATGAGCGCACGATTATTTTGCTCCTTCAAGTGCATTATTAACACGCATTACAAGGGTTTGCTTATGGACTTGGGCCAGCTCAATAAGCTCAACTGTAAATGCTGTATTGCCAAAAAACCTTTCTATAAGAGGGTCTTGTACTGGTCGCGCCACATAGCCGAGTATGTTGAGAAATCGTAAAACAGTTACTACCTCAATAAGTGTCGCGTACTCTTCAGGAAATGTATGAAATGCTTGAGTACCGCATTTCAGCACATCAAACAACTCAATAGTGGTATCTTCAACTGGCACCATACTACCAATAAGGTGCAGGATTCTCTTTTTATATATTTGTTGTGCCAGAGGGACACGCTCTTCTCTCCCTGTTTGCGCTCCCGTGATACGCCACGTCTCTCTGCCTCGTACGAGTGTTATGTCTGACATTTCTCCTGTTTGCAGAGCGTACCTGTTGCGACTTTTTAGCTCACGCACACTCTGTCCATGAGCGTAGAGAAGTCCTAGCTCTCGGGTAAGCAGTTTGTACACCTTATTTGATTCACCTTGCGGATACGCTTCTAGGATATACGCTTCAGTTGTATACAGTGTATGCATGAGAACTAGTTCTTATAGGACTTACACAAACGGCGCACCACAAGAGTACTTCATTTTTCTAATTGCAAAGCTCATAAGAAAAATTAGTCGCATTTCATCGTTGCTCGTCACAAAATATCTCTCGTAGTATTGTTCATACAACTCGTTCTATTTTGCTTGGGCGCCTCGAACTGCATCCGTTTGCGTAATTCCTATCTTAGTAAGTGAGGCAGTGAAGGTAACCGTGTCCACTGTAAAAGGTATACCCTCGTCGAGTGACGTTGCAAAGGAAACTGTCTCAACACCTGCCACACGAGTAAGCTCACTCTCCGCAACTTCAAGCAACTGCTTCCCCTCAACACTCGTCTCTACAGTCAGTGTAACTTTGTCTTCTGGAGAAAGACCTGTCTTTTTTCGCATATCTTGAATAGCACGCACAATATCTCGCACAGCACCTTCTTGTCGGAGATCATCAGTAAGCTCTGTGTCCAAGACCACCTCATCTTCCTGTGATGCGTCTACGGCGCATACTTTTACATTTATCTCATCACAAAGAATTTCAAGAAGGGCTGATTCAGATTCAAAACGATTAGTTGCAAGGGTGATTTTCGCAAGCGGTTGTCGCACTTTTATACCTGCTTTTTGTCGTGCCTCAAGCGCAAGGGATGCGAGACGTCGTATTTCTGACATATCATCTATGATTTTCTTATCAGGCTCACTATATGAAGGCCATTCCTCAAGATGAACACTCTCCTTTTCTCCCCCGACACCTTTGTATAGGCTCTCAGCGATGTATGGTGTGATAGGCGCAACGATCTTTGCAAGAGTAAGAAATACTTCACGCGACACCGCAAGGACACGGAGGCGGTCTTCGGCATCCTCTGATTTGAAACGATCACGAGATCTGCGGATATACCATGTCGAGAGATCAGTCACAAAGTCACGCAACACACGTGCACTTCGTATCGTGTCATATGCATCCATGTGGCGCGTCACGCTTTGTACAGTTTCCCCAAGTCGAGCGAGTACCCATGTATCGAGCTTCGTAAGGTTTTGCACATCACGCACCTTCTCTGTGTTTGTGCCGATGTTCATCTCGTAAAACTTATACGAATTCCATATCATGTTGATGAAACGGTTGTGTGCTTCGCGAAGCTCTTCGTCCTTAAAGGCAGAATCTTCCGCCGACATCACCACAGATCCCATCATGTAAAAGCGCATGGCATCAGCTCCGTAGAGGTCTATGTTGACGTATGGGTCGGTGAAGTTTTTCTTTGATTTGCTTATCTTTGCTCCATCGAAAGCAAGGAGTGTGCCTGTCGTGACACAGTTCTTAAAACTTGGATTGTCAAAGAGCAAGACGCCCATCGCATGCATGTAGTAAAACCATGTTCGTGTCTGAGCAATGTACTCGGTGATAAAGTCTCCTGGGTATCGTCTCTCCACCACTTCTTTGTTTTCATGCGGATAATGCTCTGAGGCAAATGGCATCGAGCCTGACTCCACCCAGCAGTCCACTACTTCAGGAGTACGTATGAGACGCGCTCCATCTTCTGCAACAAGCTCAAGTATATCGATATAAGGTCGGTGGAGATCTAGCTCGTATTCTTTGTTATGGGAAAGGGGTACGAAATCAACCACGCGGAAGTCTGCGTTTCTAAGAAAATCTTCACTGTCTCCTCGTATAGCGACACACTCCTTACCTGCTGCGCCCTGTGCGACACATTCAGCAAACCAGACCGTATATTCATGACCAACAATAAGAATGGTTTCGCCGTGGTACTTCTCTTCAAGTTCGTAGAGTGCTTCACCTATACGTCGCTTCATGTCACGAAGTGTCTCCCCAGTACCACACCCTTGCTCAAAACGGTTTTTATATGAGGGACACACTGTTTGCAATTCAGAAACTGGCTTACCGTTTAAATCACCGAGTTGCCATTCTTGGAACCTTGCTTCGATAGTAATTTTTTGTTTATCAAATCCTATTTCGTCTGCAAGAATATCAGCGCTCTCCTTGGTGCGCACGAGCGGGCTCGTGATGATTTTGGTAATGCCTTTGTCTTTGAGTTGTTTTGCAACTGCACGAAGCTGTTCCTTACCCTTCTCAGTTAGCTTGTGGGTATTCTCGGGAAGTGAGCTAATAACATGCTCCACATTACTCCCGGCTTCTCCGTGTCGTAAGAAAATATACGTGTTGCCTGATTTTTTTGTGCGTTCACGAAGCTCGGCGAGTGAGCCAAATACTTGTATCTCCCCTGTCTTCTCATGCTTCCAAATAGGAAGAGGACTTGCCCAAAAACGGTTGCGGGAAATAGTCCAGTCAGGAGCGGTCTCAACAATATTCTTGAAGCGACCGTGCTTGAGATGCTCTGGGTACCAACTCACTTCTTCGTTTGCCTCGAGCAGGCGTTTCTTTACCGACTGAATATCGATAAACCATGACGTAAGTGCGTTGTAGATAAGCGCCGTGCCACATCGGTAGCAGTGTGGGTAGGAATGCGTGTGGTTGTGCTTTGCAAACAGTAGACTTCGTTTTTCTAAATCTTCCATCACATACTTCCCTCCTTTTTTGTAGTACATGCCTTGCAGTTCTTTCGGAGCATCCGTGTTGTATGTACCTGTACCATCGAGAAGTGGTACCACAGGAAGATTGTTTTTTAGTCCAAGTGCATAGTCGTCTTCTCCATACATTGGTGCGATATGGACCACTCCCGTACCATCTTCAGTCGTTACAAAGTCTGCAGAAAGTACTGTCCATGCCTTTTCACTTTTTGCATTCTTAGCTTTCTCTATTTCATAGAGTGGTTCGTAGGAGATACCGACTAATTCACTTCCTTTATACTCACTTACAACCGAATATTCTGAATCTTTAAAAACTGTTGTGAGTAAACTCTTTGCAAGAATAAATCGCACCAGCGGCCCCATACCCTCGTCTTTCTTTTCAATCAACACATAGTCAATGTTTTCACCAACCGCCAACGCCATGTTCGCAGGCAATGTCCAAGGTGTTGTTGTCCATGCGAGAATAAATGTTGGAAGATTGTCATCTACTTTTATTCCTTTTACTTTCAACTTTAAACTTTCAACTTTAAACTTTATATAAACCGCTTCATCCGTCACATCCTTGTAACTGTTATCCATCGCAATCTCCGCCTTTGAAAGCGGGGTTTCGCAACGCGGACAGTACATTAAGACCTTCTTCCCTTCATAGAGCCGTTTGTCCGTATGAATTTTTTTGAGTGCCCACCACACACTCTCGATGTAGCTGTTGTCCATCGTCTTGTAGGAATTGTCAAAATCTACCCAACGTCCGATACGGTCGACGTAATCCTTCCATTCATCCACATACGCAAGCACCGAGTTCTTTGCTTCTTCGTTAAACTTGTCAATGCCAAGCTTTTCAATATCTTTCTTGGTCGCGAGTCCAAGCTTTTTTTCTATCATGTGCTCAATAGGAAGACCATGGCAGTCCCAACCCCACCGACGAGGCACGTAGTACCCCTGCATCGTTTTATATCTTCCAACGACATCTTTTACCACAGACGATAGAAGCGAGCCGTAGTGAGGCAAACCGGTGGCAAACGGCGGTCCATCGTAAAACACGAACTCACCATTTGGAGCTTCTTTTTCAAGACTTTTTTCAAAAATAGTGTTCTCTTCCCAGTGCTTAAGCACCTCTTCTTCTCGAAGCGATGTCTCTGATTTCTTGTTTTGAGGTTTTTCTGACATGCTATGCATCGTATCACTTTTTCGCTATTAGGAAAATGACAAAGAGTAGTAAGTAATGCCGAGAGCCTGCCCTGTACCGACTGGTACGGGGTAAAAAGTCAGAAGTTTGTAAATAAAAGTTTAACCCCACTTCAAAAATTGAAGTGGGGTTATTTGTCAAAAAAATTAAGATTAATGAACGAGAGTCTGACTAGCGAAGACCCGGATACGAAAAGGAGTCATGCTGTGGGTCAAAATCCCAAGTCTTACTCTCTATGGACTTTAGATTAATCCAGAATCTTTGACTCAGGTCGTCGGGAGACACCCAACATTCAGCGTTCGCCTTCGGTAAGTGTTTCTTGAGCGCCACTCCTAAGCGTTCAGCTAAATGATTACGACACTTTTTGGTCCGGTCTGATTTTTCTAAGTGACCTTCGATGATGGTTTCGGTCCCTAGACCAAACTCCATTATGTCGAGCGGAAAAAGGACTTTCATCGAATCCTTGCCTTTGAGATCAAGTTCGGGAACATCCTCTACGGCTTTGATAATACTTTCGAAAACGTGCCTGAGCTTGCGCTCGGTAGACCTCGGAAGACACCAAACTTTTATAACAAGCATACGGTTACCTCCTTCTCTTTTGCCTGACTGTTTTCCAGAATTCTTCGCCGAACATATTGTATATGAACGACCAGATTCCAAACACGGTAAGCATTGTCGCAATAACACATGCTCCACCCGGAGCAAAATCTTGTAGCAGAACATTCAGTGAAAAGAGAACTATCAAACCAGCGGGATGAATTGAAAACAAACCTAGCCCCACCGTAAAGTAGGCAAGCCAGTGGTACTGGACACGCTGATGCGAAACAGCGTCCTGTCTTATCATGTCGAACAGTAGACCTGCAATCATGATTAATGCAGACCAGCCGATAATAAACACGTACAAATACTGCCATCCCTCAAACTGAGGAACATATCCAAGCGTGTATGCTACGTTCATCTTTTTCTCCTCCGTAGTAGAATTTCACTTTGGTAAACTGCATTTCTTCCTTGATGTTCTAATGTATATTTACGTCATTTTTACACACAAGTCAATGTGTTTGGGTAATGTGCACACACATATGGCGGATTTAGTAGAGTAGCTAAATGACCGTCAAAATGAACGAAACAATCCAAATGGAGCGATATCAGTGGATACTGCCTATCGTTGAAAAACGATTAACATATGATGAGACACTGAAAGTATGTCCGCACAGTAAACGAAGTCTTGAGCGATGGGTAGCACTGTACAAAGAGTTTGGAATACAAGGTCTCGTTCCAAAGAGTACACAACCAAAGACACAGCCAAACGAAACACCAATACGTACTAAGGAGGAAGTGGTAACTCTGCGAAAGAAAACAGGACTCTGTGCTCTAAAACTACATTGGAGATTGGAGAAGCAAGGTCTTGGGGTACCCACTCGCACTATTGGCAAGATACTCAAGAATGAAGGACTGGTACGAAAGTACCGAATCAAGAAGGTGAAGTACAAGTACCTGAGAGCAGAGAGACAGCCGGGTGAACTTGTAGAGATTGATGTGAAGTATGTACCAGGAAGAATAGCAAACAAGCGGTATTACCAATACACTGCGATTGATACCGCGAGTAGGTGGCGCTACTTACGTATATACGATGAACAGAGTACGTACCACTCCATACTGTTCCTCAAAGAGGTTATGCAACGGTTTCCACACCCCATACAAGCTATCAAGACGGACAATGGTTCTGTATTCACTAACTACTACCTCGGGACTAACAAACGCAGTGACCTTACCGTGAAAGAGATTCATGCGCTCGACAAATTCTGTGGTTTGCATAACATTGTGCATTACCTCATTGACCCAGGAAAACCTGCACAAAACGGTACGGTCGAACGCAGTCATCGAGAAGATCAAGAGAAGTTCTACGTACGAAACAAGTTTAAAAACAAACGCGAACTTGAGAAAAAGATCCGCGCTTGGAATGAGTACTACAACAATCTAGAACATTGCGGACTTGATGGAAAGACTCCTAATGAAGTACTGTATTCATAACCGCCATATGTCCTTGCCTAAAACAAATTTCCAAAATCCTTGACATATCCTTGGAATATACTATATTTCTTTTGGATTAGATTAAGTTAATTTGGGCGTTTTTTATAACTCTTTGAAAGGAGAAGAAAAATGGCATTTACTCCGTTAGGGCCTAATGGTCTACAGGTACAGACGTCACAAGCTCAGGCAAGCGAAGATGTTTTGTTTGTGAGAGGACTGGAACATAAAGTCTCCTATGAAGATTTGCTGGCCATGACCGTTTTTGTACTGACCGGTACCCCTTTGAAGGAGAAGGGTGATGCTCGTCTTGCATTTCTCGAAACGATACGTACGCTTCATATTGTCTGTGAAGGGGAAGAAAAGCGATTGGATTTTCCCATTTCCGAAAAAGCTTGATACACAATACGTGCCATACCCGTGCAGAACTTGTTCTGCACGGGTGCTTTGTTTTTATTGAAAAAAAATCATATTTGTGTCACAATTGCGCGACGTTGGTGTAGTGCCAGCATGGTGGCTGTAGCTCAGCTGGTAGAGCTCTCGGTTGTGGTCCGAGTGGTCGCAGGTTCGAGCCCTGTCAGCCACCCATTTAAATTAAACCCCGAAAGGGGTTTTTAAATGGGTGGCTGAAGCAAACAAACTGCTTTGTTTGCGTCAGGGCTCGAAGGACGGAGACTTCTGCAAAAGGCAGAGTCGAGTCGGGGTCGCAAGCACTTGGTATTTTATGAGTGAAACGAAATAAAATATCTAGTGACTTGGACCGAGCCCTGCCTACCCCGTAGTAAGCTTTGCTTTACTACTGGGGTCAGCCACCCAGCGTTCAACTGTGGTTTGATGGTAAGTATCCTTGCACAGTATGGTGACGGGGCACCCAGCAATATAAATAATATAAATGTGTCACAAAATATTCTGTTGAGTGAGGTTTTTTATGTGCGTATAGTACGAGAACCTGTTAGGATTTAGACTATGAAGAAAATCGGGACTATTTTTATACTTGCTTTCGTTTTCAATGTTATTTGGGAAAATATTCATGCTATTTTGTATGCAAGTTATAAGGGTGGAGAAATCACACAGTTTATTCTTTTACGAGCATCACTTTTTGATGCAATAGTTATAACTCTTCTCCTTCTCCCTTTTTTGTTTTTTTCATTTTTAGAAAATAAAAAGTGGCTTATTCTTCTTATTGGTATACTCATTGCGGTTGTTAATGAGTGGTATGGGCTTACCACGAGTCGTTGGGTATATAATTCACTCATGCCTATCGTCCCTTTTATTGAAGTTGGTTTGACCCCTATGCTCCAACTTGGTTTATTGGGGTATCTGGTCATGGTTACACAAGATGCTGTGTTACAAAGGCAGAAATAAATATAGTTGACAATATCGTTCACACTCCATATATTCTTACGTAGATTGTACGGGCTTACTTCTTTGAGGAACCATCCATATTCCTTGAGGAATTCGATGTCACAAGCATCCGCCCTATTCGTCTCCACCCATGAGGCAACAATCTGGAAGGGCCGTAAACAGCGGCCCTTTATTATTTTCTTACAACCATACTGTATACTTTCACGATGATAGAACTTGAGCTCACTTACCTGGCAAAATTTCTTCCCGAAGGGCTAATAGGGGTGTGTGAATTTAAACAAATGCACGACATATATATAGAAAATGGGGGTAGTCATCTCAACTTACGTGCACGAAAAAATGGTGAGAAATTTGAAATAACACGCAAGCTCCCTGTCGCAGAAGGGGATGCCTCAAAACAAACAGAGACCACTATCAGTTTGAAGTGTGAAGAGTTTGGTAGTTTATGTACTGCGAAGCATAGAGCAGTAAAAAAGACTCGGTATAGGTATCCGTACCAAAACATGTATACCGAAGTTGATATTTTTGAAGGAACTCTACAAGGTTTGGTGGTGATTGATTTTGAGTTTGATTCCGAGAAAAACAAACATGCGTTTATGAAGCCCGACTTCTGTCTCGCTGATGTGACGCAAGAGGAATGGATAGCAGGAGGAATGCTTGCTGGAAAGAGTTATGAAGATATTGAAAAGAAATTGAAAAGATTTGGATACCAGAAAATTCTTAACTTCTAACCCTTCCCAACTAGTGTTTGTGTATATTTGTCTTTTTTCTACCTTGCTTCATGGTATGCTTTTTGTAGTGAAAAATCTAGAAATTTTATATTTCTTTTTCATGTCAGTCACAGTTTTTGATTTTTTTAGTAATGTAATGATATTAATAATTAAAAAATATTATGAGGAAAACTTTTTTTAAATCTTTATTTCTACTGGCACTTTTTTTGATTGTGCCTGAGTTAACTAGTGCAGCCGTAATCTTTCAAGACAACTTTGACAACTGCACGTCGAATTGTACTTCCGCTCAAATAGTTGGGCCGGCAGGTTGGGCGCAATGGCATGGTCCGGGAGCCTCAGCTACCGTGGGAGGGGTTACGCACTATTCCGGGGAGGTGACCGCTCCTGGCAGGGGTGGCGGGGGGAAATCGTTGAAGACATGGAGAG
>Ga0209000_1000515_pt1 | contig 36522 bp, 30 predicted proteins | sample RifGroD2_FD_183998 | JGI IMG/M metagenome (GOLD analysis project Ga0209000, IMG submission 183998) | Groundwater microbial communities from Rifle, Colorado, USA - Groundwater D2 (SPAdes) (version 2) | ecosystem: Environmental > Aquatic > Deep subsurface > Groundwater | place: Rifle, Colorado... | reverse complement strand
TTGTTATTGTATACCCTGGTAAATTTATAAGTTGATCTGCTATTATTTCCATAAGGGAATTCCTTTCTTGATATAGTCTGATTAACTAATATCTTATCAGGAATTCCCCCATCTTTGATGTACAGCCTTCATGATTCCTTGAAAAATATTGAGATCATCCACGTTAAGCCAGTATTTACCTAGGTTAACGGCAGGTTCGAAAAGTTTTTTGAACATTTCTTTGATTTTTTCATCAACCCATTGTTTGTCTTCAGCGTAAGCGATCCACGAACCCCATACTTTTATTAGTATCGTAGAGATGTCATAGTATTGAAAAAAAAAGAGGTGAAACTATGGCAAAACGAAGATGTTGGCTGGTAATATGGGAGAAGGCGCTGTTCATGTGCTGGCAAGTCAGGAGATTGAAGTTATCAGAGGCTGTGCCGGGTATGTTACGTCAGTTATCGGTAACTGGCTCGATGGCAACATCCTTGATTCCAGAGAAGCATGTCATGCCCACGAGCACGGTTGTCATTCCCACTAACTTGGAGACTGCCCTGGTACATGAGTTCTGTCCAAAGTAAGCTCTGCATATCATTTTCCTTGGAGGCGATATGGCATGAGAATACCCGTGAAGGGAACGCCATCGCCTCAATTCTTATCAGTCCAGCCGAGTCAGAGGATGTGCTCAAACCTTCTTCAAAAGAGATTTACAGAGATTGGTATCAAAAAAATTACCATTCAGACGGTAGATACCTCCATTCCCCAGTCACGGTTACCGGAAGAAGAGCATCCTGAGAAGAAAAAGAAGACAAGCAAATCCCGCAAGATAGGAAGAGATCTACTCTATGCCAGAATCAGAGATGAATATGAACTATATCCCTGGCATTTACTGTGTTCTCTGTCCTCTCAGCAACTTGTTGTTGCTATAGGTGTTGCAAGCAGAGCAACATAATAGCGATTGTCGGTGGCATGATTCTGTTGATCTGCGGTGACAGTTGAAGCGTAGCTTTGATTGCTATCCTGAATGGGGTGTCAGACAACGGGAAAGGGAACAAGAATAAAAAACTTGCTCCCCTCCATAATACATCAATTATAATAGTTTTCAGGCTGCTTTTCTGTATGTAACTGTCGGCTCTGCAGGTTCTACAGGTGTGGTAGTTTCCTGTCCCTTGAGTTCTACACTTATGTATTCCCAGGCGACGACAAATAATGCAGCTGCAACAGGACCTATTATAATCCCGAGAAACCCGAATGCCAGACCCCCCCCTAAGGCAGATACAATTAGTAACCCAGGACTAATTACCTCACGCTCGCCCATAAACATCGGACGTATAAACCGATCAATGAGCGGAGGTACTATAAATCCCACAAGCAGCAGAACTATCCCAAGAAAAGTATCTCCTATCGCGAGCTTATATGCTCCAGCTACTAAATAAACCAGAGCATTTCCCAGTATAGGGAAGAAGGCCAGCGGGATCATTGCAACTGCCCATAAGAGTGCATACGGTACGCCAAATAATGCAAACAAAACCCAGCCAAGTACAAAGTGAATAAGGCCCGAAACAATTGAGCGTATCAGAACAGCATTGACCGCCAGTTGTGAGCTCTCCAGCAACCCAACGCTGTGGTGTAAAGCCACAACACGGTTAAGCCTGTTTACCAGTGTATCCCCTCGAAGGAATAAAAAATAAATAAGTACAAAGGTTACAAACAGATGAAATACAAACTGTGATGCCTGCGAGATCATAAACTGCAGGAAATTGGTTGTATAACTCAATGCCTGGGTAACGAAGCTGTATACAATGTTAACCAGTGCAGACGGAGAAATATACTGGGACAGCTGTCTAAGGACCGGAGTATTCTGAATAAACCGTTGAATACTGCCTCCACTTAACTGTTGCTGGATCTGGGGCAGGTTCTGCTGCATGCTGGCCACGGCCGGATTGGCTTCATTGACAGCGTATGTTCCTATGATCACTGTAGGAACAATGATGATAAGCAATAAGACCAGCATGCTCAGAATAGATGCAATCCGGGGCCCTGTACTGCCTCTGAGTTTCCTGTTCAGCTCCCAGAACAAGCTGACCAGTACTATAGCAATAACTATGTCCAAAAACAATGGAGCCAATACATTAAAGAAAAGAATCGATACAGCTGCCAAAACAGCTATAAGTACCCAATCAGAAAATGATAGATTCTTCACGTAAACACCTCCCGTACCCAGTTAGATTGTATTAGATCAATCATGCTGGAATGGATTCTAGGTCTTTTCCAGATAAAGTCAAGCTGCAATACTGTTGAAGGTTCATGCAGGATTTGATCGGCAGCCATAATATCCTGAGAAATTCTCAAACACTTCTGATTGACATGCTAGCAATCTGTTTAAACTCTCCTGAGACAGAACATTATTGTTTGAACTAACACATATGTATAATTATCAATAAACATTATTCCAGATGTAAACCAGTAGCATCAACGCCACCTGTCCAATCGGGATCACCCCATAGTTTGACAAAAACTATTTCATGAAATACCATAATAATGGGTTCAGAGTTTATCCTTGGATTAGCTCTGAAGGATATAAACAGATAGGCGGGACACTATCAGAACTTATGTTTTGATAGTGTTCTTTTTGTTTTTATTGATCGTATTAATACGATCCTTATTATCCGTTATAAGGAGATCATTAATGAAGAAAATATCGGTCGGAATGTTTGGTTTTGGGAAAACTGGCAAACTTGTTACCAGAGAATTCCTACAGAGCCCAGATTTTTATGTGTCATGGGTAGTTCGTAAAAGCCATAATGATAACCAAAAATTCGCCAGTAGATTACTTGGATTTGAAGATGATCGAGGAGAGATATTTTCTATAGATGATATCTCTGCGAACTTTTACGAGAGAATCCACACAGATGTTATAATTGATTTTTCGGATTCCAAAGGGGTCTGCTCTTATGCCTCGGCAGCTTATTGTGGTACTAAAATTGTATCTGCTATCTCCAAATATGAGCCCGATGATCTTGAGCTCCTTAAATCTCTTAAATCCCGTACATCTGTACTATACTCTCCCAATATTACACTAGGAATAAATGTATTGCTTATTGCAGGACAGATTCTTCAAAAAATTGCTCCACATGCCGATATAGAAATCGTCGAGGAGCACTTCAGAGATAAAAAAGAAGTATCCGGAACAGCCAAGAAAATTGCGAAAGCTTTAAATCTGGATGAACAGCAGCATATTAATTCTATACGTGTAGGAGGTATTGTTGGACGTCATGAGATAATCTTTGGCCTCCCCAATCAGACTATGCGTCTTGTTCACGAGAGCTTTAATCGTGCAGCTTTCGGACAAGGGGCGATCTTCGCTGCAAAATGGCTTATTGATCAACCTGAAGGTCAATATTCTATGGAAAATATCATTGCAGAAATGTTCAAACAGAATGTCCCGGTATATTAGAGCTGCTGTTTTACAGATAATACATTCAAGAACCAAATATCTGTCAGGTTATTTTAATTATGGAATATATCTTTGGTGGTTTGGTTATCTTGAGAAAATTCAGGCCGCTTTAGTTGCTTTATCTCGGGATATTACACTCCTGCACAAGCTCAGAAAAATCCCGATGACTATGAAAAGATTTTTATGTTAGAACGTGCATAATCTGTGTGTTTATTTTATCCATTGACGCTAAGTTTGAAGTAGTCCCGATATTTTGAGAGGATAGCTTGAAGGTTCGGGATGCTATTTGGAGTCATTCCCTGTTTATCATGTTCAGTACTGCCGTTATTGCTTTCTGATGCATTTAATTCCTGCTGGGTGATAATACTTGATGATTTCCTTAATGATTGAACCAGTTTATCTAATTGGCTTTTAGTTATCATCCCTTTTAGTTTATCATCATTGATAATACTATTAATTGTATTGCCATGATTGCGATCTTTGATCAGGATAATATCGCTGTTTGCTGTAGGCTTGAAATATGTGCTGATTATATAATCTAATGTGGCTTTTTTATTGTCGATAGCATTTTCTATATCCTGCCGCAAAACACTTCGTCCTCTGGCTTTGGCTATCTGGGTATAATTATCGCCATCGGCTAGACGCTGTGCGGTTCCAAATCCCTCTGGGTTTTCCCCGTTCACTGACGCTGATCCGTCAACTCCTTGACGGACACGAATAATACCTGTAGCTAATAATAGGTCCAATAATTCCGTCGGAACTTCTTCTTTGGATAAATTAACCTTTAATTCATAAATACCGGTGGGGTTTTCCGGTACCAGACCGTATTTTTGTAAAATTCCTAACAGCTCTTTCCCATGATCATTACTATTAAAAGCATCGGTATTTATGTAGCATTTATTATATGGAATTGGGAATGCGCCGGAATTCATAGTGATAGAATTGTCATGGAGCAGATCTGAAAGAGGGATATTGTGTCTTTGTGCATATTTTTTTGCATATTCGCAATTAATTTCCCACATCTTATTTGCTATAGCGGTGTTTGGGTGTAGTGAATGGACAATATCCTCCTTTGTAACCGTTATCATGGAAGATTTAATATTGGAAAGTACTTCTCCGTAGACTCTCGCTAGTTCCAGCTCCATTTTTTTTCTGGTTTCGGGAGATTGAATCTCTTTTGATATTCCCAGGAAGCAGAATTCATCCCCACCGGTGACAGCAACAATTACTCTTTCAAATCCCAGTGTTTTCAGCCTTTCATTCATTTGTTGGCATACCAAGCTGTAATTCAATTTGTCAGTATTGTTCCAGCCCAGTGAATAATTCTGTGCGCCTATGGCAGCTCCGTCTGCTGTGATCATATAGGTATATTTGCCCAAGACAGTTTTTGCTGCTGAGCTAAGTTCGGTCCCATCAACTTTTTTGAGATCATTCATGATATCTTTTTTTTGGTCTGGAGTTAATTGCTCCATTGTTAAAGCATCTTTAAGTTTAGTCTGGGTAAGAGCGTTAAGGGTGTCTAAAAGCTTAATTACTGCTTGTTTGTTATAAACTAATGTTTCGTCGTTGTTGAATTTGAACTGAGTCCATTTAGAAAGGTTATAATTACGAAGAACTTCTCTTGTATCGTTAGTAAACCCTTCATATTTTTTTTGTTCAAATTCCGTTGGTAACATTTGTTCTGCATTTTGCAGTGCTTCTTTAAACGTCTCCAAATGTTCAGCAATGTTGTGTTTAACTCTTAGGTCAATACGGTAAGGTTCTGTGAATGAGTTGATATCTTGAGGTTGGACTTTAATGTTAACTGTTTTTGCACCCTGTTGGCTAAGTTTGGCTTCTTTCATCAATTTATCAAGAAATTCAATTGGATTTTTGCCTTGTTCCGGTGTGCTGACCGCGGCATGATTAAGCTCAAGTAATGGGATTTGAAGCTCATTAGCCATGTTTTTGTTACGGCCTTCTTTATCTGAATAATTAAATACGGTTTTGTTACCTAAAACTTCATTAACACCTTGTGTTATAACCTTATTAATGTCGGCTGATAGTGTTATCTGAGCCTTGATATGCTCTGGAAGTTTATCCAGACTGACGATTGCGTAGAACTTGGCACTGGTCTGGGCAAACATTATAGACCCGCCGAATTTATTATGAAGACCTTCCAAAATATTGTATTTAACTTTTTCAGCGCCTATTGCATCAATATGGTTTGCCTTGCCCATAAAATCCATATCCAAAGCAATTACATTTATGTTCTTTGCATTGGATACAATATAGGGCAGCTCGTTGTTATTAATCGAGTTCTGGTAGTTTTTGATATTTGACGGGCTAAATTCTTTTGGGAGCATCAGTTCCATTATTTGATTAGGGTGCCCGGTAGCCATTGCAAAATATACTGCCGCAGACATTTTAAAGTTTACGTTATCTTTTGTTGCTATAATTTTTTGTTCTAACTGCATTTATTTTCCCCTACTCAAACCTTTGATGTTAGCGAGAGAAATTGCAAGGTGCTGTAAAGTCAGCTGTAGGAAAATAAGGTGTTCTGGACCCAATATGGCGGATTTTTGCCTGGTATATAGGTGGTAAATGTCAGTGCCTATTAGAATTCCACCATAAAGTTTTTTGTCATTCCAAAGAGAAGCTATAATTGCAGAACAAACCTGGGTGTCTATAAACTCAGACATTTCCTTACGAAGCAGGTTGTAGTCAGTTATGTTCGGCATATCCGAATATCTGACGGTGCAATTTTTAAGCATTGAGCCAATATCCACTATTCTAGAGGCGGTTTTTGAGAAAAAATTAGCTGGAATTTGAAAAAAACCATTGACGCGTTCACTGCTGGCATCAATAAAATTATAAATGGTCCCCGGGTCTGTATGAAAAATGGCATGGCTGGCAATACTGCTTGGATTATCGAGCTGCCAGTCTTCAAGATCCCTTGAACGGTCTGTAAAAGTTTTGGCATTAAACACCTGTGCGGGTTGATTATGGTCATCTATCAGGACCAGACTGATCAGTGATGCCGGATAGAAATAGGTATCATAAAAAAGCTGGAAATTGTTTATCAGTTCATCAAGTGAAGTTGATTTAAGATACAGCCTGGGCAAGTCCCTTTCAAATCCGTTAACGTCAAAAAGTGGTATGTGCATTTCTTCGGTGCCGGATTTGCCTCTGTTATTGATACGGGAATGGGGGGTCAAGCAATATGACATAGATTTCTCCATCTCTTGTCTAATATGTGAATGTATTAACTTTTTTTTCATTTTATTGTAATAATCAATCGTATTTATTAGGTTAGTCAGAGTATACCCGGAAATCAGGTCTGGTAAACATGTGATCATGATTCCTCAAAAAGTACCTTAACAGGTTGATTGAATGAAAAGAAAGCAGATGTGCATTATGATTACACAGGGAATTAATAGAAGGCTATCCGGGTTAAATGTTTGGTTGCTCTAGATCAGAATACACTATGGATTGCAGATCTCTTATGAGTCCATTCCAATATCTCGGGGTACCCCATTCCGGGAAGTGGTGATTAAAGTCAGGATCGCTGCTTTGGATTGCACACCAGGAGGCAAAGTGGATGATTCTCATAGCCCGGAGAGAAGGAACAATTTTAACGGATTGATAAGGAAAAGCGCGAAACATTTCATATCCTTCTAAGATTAAATTGAATTCTTGACGAGCATGTTCTATTGGTCCTGAGAGGAGCATCCATAGATCCTGTATCGGAGGGCCAAAACACATATCATCGAAATCAAGAATATAAGTTCCTTCTCCTGGTCTATGGATAAGATTCCCTTTGTGGCAATCTCCATGCAGAAGAATGAAATCTTGTTTGTTGAATAACGGATCGGCTTTTTTAATAAACAATTCTGTCATCGTTTTTAGCGGATTAACAAAATCTTCAGGAATATGGGGATGGGCTAGTAATATTGCCAGATGGCGTTGGGTAGCTTCAGATGGTCGCCAGGTAATACGAGTTGATTTTTTGTGTTGGGCCCCGCTAACATGGATGCGTGCAATCAGTCTTCCGAGTGCGATCCAGGTTTCATCGTCGAGCTCGTCCAGTGCTCTTCCACCTTTTTTTGGGAAAATAGTAAACGGAATGTTATTAAATGAAAAAAGAGTCTTATCTTCGATTATCAAGGGCGGAATGACCGGAATATCCTTGATCGCAAGTTCTTGTACAAACCTATGTTCTTCGAGGATCATAGTCTTTGTCCATCGATTAGGTCTATAAAATTTTACGATGAGCCTTTCCCTGGGATCTTGTTTTTCCAGCTCATAGACCCGATTTATGTAGCTATTTCGTTGGAGGCATAAGTTGTTCAATGGGATGGAAGTTAATGCTTCTACGGTATTGAGGATGTTTTCTTCAGACAAATTATTCCAGATGCTTTTCATGGGATTAGTAGTTTTCTACGCTTTTTAGTAATTCCTGTGCGTGTTTGAAGGTAATCGATAATTGTGTGCCGCCAAGGAGCCTGGCGATTTCTTCTTCCCGGTTTTTCTCCTCAAGGACTTCAGTTGTTACAACTGTATGATCTTTTTCGATGAGCTTATTTACTAATATATGCGTATTGCCCTGAGCTGCGATAATTGCTAAATGAGTGACACAAATGACTTGGAAATTACGTGATAGTTCTTTTATTTTCTGGGCTATTTTAGCTGCTGCGTTCCCTGAAACGCCAGTATCAATTTCATCAAAGATTATTGTTGGTGTTGTACCTGATTTAATGAAAATAGTTTTTAAAGCAAGCATTACTCTTGATAGCTCCCCACCTGAAACGATGTCTTTTAATTCTCCTGGCGGAGTCCCGGGGTTAGCGCTAAAGAGAAATTCGATATCATCGATTCCATCAGGATAGAGTTTTGTTTTTCTGCTTCCAACATTGATACCGTCTTCATCATCCTGGTGCATTATAGAAACAGAAAATGTCGAATGCTGGAGCATGAGATTATCTAATTCGTGGGTAATTAGCTTCTCAATATCGACTGCAACCTTTTTTCGTTGTGTGGAGAGTTCTGCTGCATGTTTTGCCAGGGACGCTTCTAATTTGCTAAGTTCGGCAACCAGGTAATCAAGGTCGTTTTCAGGGAGCGTAAACTTTTCGTAATCACTTTTTAATTGATTGTAGGTATTCATAACATCAGAAAATAGAGGACCGTACTTTCTTTTAAGTTTATTAATGAGAAACAGCCGGTCATCGATTTCAATGAGTGCTTCTGGAGAGTACTCTATTTTTTCGTTATAATCACTGAGATCTCTGATTACTTCTTCAATAGAATATACTGCAGTTTCTAAGAGGCTTTTTGCCGAAGTTATATTCTCATCAATTTTGGATAAGGTTACAAGGTGACTCAATGATTTTCTTATATACTCATCTGTATCGGAAAGTTTTTTTAAGGCTTGTGAACTTTCCTGTGAGAGAGTGGTTGCATTTTCAAGTTTCTGCTTTTCTAAAATAAGGTAATTTTCTTCATCCGGTTTTAGACCGGCTTCTTCGATTTCGTTGATCTGATAGGTTATGAACCCTTTTTCTTTTTCGATATTTTGAAGGTTATTGTTAAGATCATTGTATTTGTTTTTTAGTATTATATATTGCGTGCGTTCTTGTTCCACTGCTGCTTTGAGGGATGCGATTTCATGTCCTCCGAAGTTATCAAGGATAAGCTTATGGTTACTTTTTGAGAACAATGATTGGTGCTGGTGCTGACTGCATAAATCGATAAGGTTCTCCCCGATTTCTTTGAGTATTTTAACATTGACCGGGAGTCCGTTGATGCGGATAACATTTTTTCCATCTTTGTCGATTTTTCTGTAAATATGCAGCTCGTTATTTTCTGTTTCAATATCATAAGTTCCCAGTAGAGTGATGACCTCTTTATTAATTGTGGAAAACTGTGCTTCAACAATTAGCGGGCTTTCGTTGTTCTTAATTAAACTTGGAGAGCCTCTGTCGCCAAGTATTAGTTTGATTGCATCGAGCAGGATCGATTTTCCGGCACCTGTTTCTCCGGTGAGGATGGTTAACCCATTATTGAAATCAATATGGAGTGAGTCGATAAGCTTATAGTTATTAATTATTAATTGTTGTAGCATTAATGTGCTTTGCCGCTCCATTTAAGTTTTGATCGTAATGCTTCAAAAAAGCAAAAATCAGCAAATCTAATAAATTTGACGGTCTTCTTGGCTTTTTTTATCGATAAATAGTTGCATTCCGTCAAATTAATATCTTTTTGCCCATCGAGTGAGACTAATGCAGAACTAAAATGGTAAGGGTTGCTAGGTCTTATTATAACCTCATCATTCCCAGATACAACTAGTGATCTTAGATTAAGGGAATGAGCGCAGATAGGCGTAATAATAGTTGCGTCCAGCTTTGGAGAAAGAATTGGCCCTCCCGCAGACAAGTTATAGGCAGTTGACCCTGTCGGTGTTGAGATAATTAATCCATCTGCGGAATAGGAGGTAACATAATTGTTTGAGACGAATACATCCAGCATGACCATCCTTGTCCGGGTAGAAGTTACGACGACTTCGTTTAGCGCAAAAGCGTTCTCGATTTCTTTTCCGTTTTCTAATATTTTGAGAACGAGCATGGATCTCTCATCTATCGTGTAATTATCATTTGCAATGTTGGTAATCGCCTCAGTGAGCTTATCAACACTTACTTCAGCTAAGAATCCTAATGTGCCCAGGGAAACTCCCAATATCGGGATGTTGTACTGACTGCTAAGTCTAGCTGCCCTTAGTGTAGTACCGTCACCACCAAGGGATATAATCAAGTCTGCTTTTTTTATGCGATTATCGCTTGTTGCTGTAACGTTTTCAATAATATATTTGTAGTTATTTTCTTCAAGCCATGTTTGAAGCGTTTCAGCTGCCTGTGTAGCTTTTTCTTTCTGGTTGTTAAAAAATATGGCTATCGTATTCATGAGACTATCCTTTGAAAATAAACTGTACCTTTTCCCCATGAAAAGAGATATGTTCTGACTGCTTGTGTCTTAATTTTCTCTGATAGTAATGGTGCCGACATTGATAATAGTATCGTATCTATTTTTAAGTTTTCTAATTTTTTTGTCAAGAGAATTTCCGTAAAAGATGGAAAACAGGTATTTGAAATGAATATTATATCAGCATTTGGAAGTTTGCTTGTAAGAAAGTTTTCCTTTAATAGGGTAACTTTAGAATTTTTCATAAGATTATAAATGAATTTTGATATGCGATAATGCCGATTCTGAATCTCGATCCCGATACTGTTCATTTCAAACCCTAATGCTGCGACGAATACCAGATTTCCCCGTCCGGATCCAAGGTCAAGGAATGTCATGCCGGATTTGGCACCAGCTTGTTTAAGGATATTATACGCTGAAAAAACCGGCGTTGAACCGTACGTGAATGCAGGGTTTGTCTCAATATCTTTCTCTTTGCTCCAAAGTAAAGGAATGGTGAAAATTGCAATAATCAGGCTGAGTGTTTTGTATATGACAAATTTGGGTTTTATGAGTAGTACGTAAATGCAATCGATGGTCTGTATACATGCTGTATATAGCATGATCCTTGAACCTATAAATAATGAATATATACGGTTAAGAATCTGCATCGAAATCAAATTGGATCAAACTAATATTTCTGTTAAGCATATCAACGAGCAGTATACCATCAACATCATAAGCAAGATAGTACTCTAGCAATTGCCTGCGTGTTTGAATATTGCTGATGTCTGCATTTTGCAGACCGTTCTTAATCTCAGCAACAAACCGGTACTCATCTTTCTGGACGAGGAAATCTGCGCAAATCCGGTATGAATGTTCAGTATTGTTTACATGTATAGATATATTTTTGGCAGACTGATATTCTACCACTTCAAAGCCTTTATCCTGTAACAACTGTGCTCCGGCAATCTCTGCTTTTTGCGATAATATTTTCTGCCGGGAAAATTTGTGTGACCGAATTAATGACCTTAGTTTGGCAGTGACGTAGATAATACATACTATGACAGTACAAAGTATTATTAATATAGTTAAATTGATATTGATCGAAAGCTTATCCATGATTAGTATCCTAGCGATATTAAACTCCGTTGCCTGGCAGCTTGAACAGCGCTGTTGTTACCTGTAGATTAAAATTAAGATTGATTGAGCCTTAAATGAACGAAGAATTCTTTATTGCCGGTAGCACCTTTAATTGGCGATTCACACCAGTTAATTGTTTCAAATCCTTGTTCTTTTGCTCCGTTAATTACTCTCTCAAGTACTTCACCATGAACCTTTGGGTCAGTGATGACTCCGCCTTTTCCAACTTGTTCTTTGGTGGCTTCGAATTGCGGTTTGACGAGTGATACAATGTCGGCTTCAGGCTTCATTATATTCTTGAGCGCTTCAAGTATTTTTAGGATAGAAATAAAAGAGACGTCCATGACAATGAGGTCAACAGGCTCTGGTTCGGTTATTTCTAAATTTTTCCCTTGTTTAATTTCGCTTTTTATTGCTTTGAGGGAAATTTCCCGAAAGGTTTCCCAGGTAAGGTGTCTGGCATTTGTACGTTCGATCGGAATGACCCGATGGTCTTTTCGAATTGCCATATCAAGTTGTCCGTAGCCCACATCGATCGCATAAACGAGTGCGCATCCGTTATGGAGTAAGCAGTCGCTGAAACCTCCCGTTGAGGCTCCGATATCTGCTGCTGACTTCCTGCTGACATCAATGTTAAAAGTAAGAATAGCCTTTTCCAGCTTTTCGCCGCCTCTTCCTACGTAGGTTAATTCCGGTTTCGTTATCTCGATTGGGGACGAAGGCTTAACAAAGGTACCGCATTTATCTATCCTTTTATTGTCGACAAAGATTTTTCCTGACATGATAGCTGCTTGGGCTTTATGCTTAGTCGGGAATAGTTCTTTTTCAACGAGTAAATGATCAATTCTAACTTTTTTATTCATAATAATCTTCTGATCAAAGTTTGGTAATAGACTGTGAAACAAAAAACCTGATAATCAAGGGGCATCCTTACTATCTTTATATTCCAAACTTAGATCGGCAGGTTTGTAATTGTTATGCCTATTGTACACTATTTAGTTATAATTTATAATATTATATTAAGTTCCCCCTATTACGTCAGTGGAATTCAGATTATGTTTTAGAAACAAGTTTTGTGGGAATAATTCAAAATAGTTTTTGAGAAGCATCAAATCGCTGTATTAATACAAAAAAACAATTTTATTATACTTTATTATTTTAAGATGTTAATGCTATAATTAATATATTCTATCAAGAGGAATTTACTATGACAGATATCTTCCAAGGAAATTATCAAGGATGTTATTTGGGAGCTTTTATAAGTCCCAAACTACCTGAGAAACAACAATATTTTGCGTCAGTTGCAGAGATGACGTCCTTTAATCAATTACTCGGCAAAAATATATCGGTCTATGTTACCTATTTAAGCTGGGAAAAAGATGGGAAACTCAGTGAATTTCCAATACATTGGTGTAATGAAGTTAACGCTGCCGGCGCTATTCCTCATCTTACCTGGGAGCCATGGGATTTTGAGCGCTCATCAACAAAATATACGCTTGATAAAATAGCTATCGGAAAGTATGACGAGTATCTCGTTAGTTTTGCACAAGATATTAAAACCTATGGTAAGCCTCTTTTTTTAAGATGGGCACAGGAAATGAACGGTTTCTGGTATCCATGGGACGGAACTCATAATTTCAACGATCCTTCCCGGTATGTTGCTGCATTCAGACATATCAGATCATTGTTTGACCAAGAAGGTGCTCATAATGTCACGTGGGTGTGGAGTCCTGAAGTTACCGGCGATCTGGCAATGGATAATCCTATGTATGATTACCATAACTATTATCCGGGTAACGATTATGTAGACTGGATTGCTATTGACGGGCTTAATTTTGGGCCTACCCAGAATGCGGCGTCTGAGTGGCGTAGTTTTGGCGATCTGTTCGGTGAAACTTATAATGACCTGAATAGTTCTTATCCTAAAAAGCCAATAATGATCGGGAGCATGGGAACTGCAGAACTGGGTGGAAATAAAGCAGAATGGGTTATAGATGCATTCCAAACAATCAAATCAATGAATAAAATAAAAATTGTAACCTTATTTAATATCGATAAAGAAGCGAATTGGATGGTTAATTCTTCCACTGAAAGTCTGACAGCTTTTAACCAGAGTATTAAAGACAGTTACTTCCTATCATAAATTATCTATAGATATCAATTTTTTTTGTAAGCGTCCATGTGGGCGCATATTTGTTTCCATTGACACAAAATAAAACGATATGGTAGCTTAATGGCGTAGTCTGTAAATATCTTCATAATAATTTCTTATTAGAGCGAGGGTAGGATGGGATTCTTTGTAAAGACATTGGCTAGTAGCAGTCGAGGGAATGCTGCACTGGTGTTTACCAGAAAAACTAGAATACTAATCGATGCCGGAATAAGTTTCCGTCGAATCAAAGAGGCTCTCAATGAAATCCAGATACCCCTGGAAAGCTTGTCAGCAGTGTTGATAACTCATGCCCATTCTGATCACGTGAAGGGACTTCCTCTCTTTATTTCTAAAACAGATATTCCAATATTTTGTAGTAAACGTACTTCGATTGCTCTTTTGCGGAGAAAAGAATTTCAGGGTATAGCGGCGTTGATGGGAAAAATCAATTTTTATGACGGAAAGACTATTCGCTTTGACGATATTAGTGTCGATTCCTATCCTTTTCCTCATGGAGGCTGGTTGTTAAGTGGAATTGACCATGCCGGGGAGCATACCTGTTTTAAGCTTACCTATACTGACAAAGGAACTACAAGAACTGTCGGGTTTGCTACCGATATCGGGTGTTTTCCTCATCATTTGATAGAACCATACTATAACTGTGACCTTTACGTCATCGAGGCAAATCATGATGTCGGACAACAGCTTATATCGAGTCGACCTGCCGGACTAATAAAGCGAAACCTTAGTGATACCGGTCATCTTTCTAACGATCAGGCAGCTGATGCACTTGTTAAGCTTATTCACCCGGAGCCGCATCTTAGGCGCACTAAACATATTCATCTTGCTCATTTATCCAGAGATTGCAATTGTCATGAACTGGCGAGTAACGTCATTAAATGCAAATTACAGTCAAAAGGTTATAGTGAGATTAATGTGACTACTGCTCCCTATGACGTGCCTAGCGAAATATTCCACGTCAAATAGCCTTCTTTTTCTAATGGCCGGCTTCAAGCTGCAGAAGCGTTTTTTTGTATCCGATACCTGGCGCGAACCCTCCGATATCTTTCTGTGAAATTACTCTATGACAGGGTATAAGAAGCGGGAGAGGATTGGCATGACAGGCATTTCCAACGGCTCGACTGGCTCTTGGACTATCCGCCATCAGCGCTATCTCTCCGTATGTTCGAGTCTGTCCATATGGAATGCTTGCAACAGCCTGGAGAACTTTTTGGGTAAACGGAGGCATTTCGAGAAAATATGGATACTCTGGTTGTTTGAGCTCGTGATCGAAATACTTTTTTAATTGGTCAAAGAAAGGTGTTCCATATTTGTCAGAGAATATGATATCAGGCTCAGAAATATTATAACTTAACCAGTATTGTACGTCTTCATTTGCGTTATTTCCCAAAGCGATCTTGTAGAGGAGGTCATTTGTTCCTGCGAGACAAATATTTCCCAGTGGTGGTAAATTAGAATAATTGTAATAAATGGTTGTTTTCATAATTGCTAAAATTTTTAGTTATCGTTATAGAGTGAAGTTGCAATGTTGGGCGTGGATGATGCCGGTATACTTTTTGGGATAGCATTAGTCTGGTTTGAAAATACAAAATATTGATATTTATAGTGGTTGTTTGCTGTGATAGCTGCTATATTTCCTCCACAGAATTGATCGGCATATACTGTTCCGCGCTGGTCAATAAATATGTTTCCATCATAACTTCCCCAAAGCGGTATTGATTTATCTGTTGCGTTCCTTAAAGTCAACGGGGTATTTTCTCCGATTTGCAGATTGACCGGATCAGGTATGAAGCTGTCATTAGAAAGATACTTAGTATAATATGATTTGTCGAAAACCAGCAAGGCATTGGCTATCGGTCGAGGGGAGTTTTCGCTGGGACCGTTTACGTATAGTCCTTTAACGACCATTGATGTTGATCCGCCACCATCAAGATTGATAGCTTCAACTGCGCCAAGTTGTATCAGGTACTCGGCAAGCTCCTTTAAGCTTAGTCCGACGCTATATTTTTTTCGGCCGTCTACTGTCACAATTAAGAGTTCGCCATTGCTGTTAACTCCTATAGCTGTGCGGGGATGTTTCGCGTTAACGAAAGAATTCTCGTTGAAGCCCTGGTCTTTTCCGTCTATAAGTGTACTTCCATTTTTTACGAGCCATGGACCTCCGCTGATTGATTGGATGACATCTGACCAGTCATCTTTAATATTATCGGTGGGAGGATCTATCACTGAATCGGTAATGAGCATAGGCCGTGGATAATTAGCTGCTACCGTTTTGGCGTCGTAGTGGAATCTTATGCCATCTCCTTCATGCAAATGTGTTATTAACCATTTTGCACCGCGCCCTTTACCAGCGAGGACAATGCTATTTTGCGGTATAGTATTAATGGTATCAGAAAATCCAATATACTTAATTGTTCCTTGCAGTTCTTTCCCTAACGTTACCGGAAGGTTAATGTCTCCCACGAGCATCAATAACACCGGTTCGTTTACAATAGGTTTCGTACCATACGCCGGGGTAAGTATAACGATACCATTCGGCGGAAGCATCCGGTTAATGCCATCGAGACGACATGAAGATTGATCACTGGCAATTAGCGTTCCGGAAGTTGCTATTCGTGAGAACTTGATACGGCCATCCGCGGTTATTCCTAACGCAACCCTGTTGGACATACTCTCACTTATTAGCTCGCCATCGCGGACCATAAAGCCCAGAGGATCCCCGTCAGTACTGAAATAGTCGGCGTTAATTGCTGCAATAGCGTTCTTTCTTCTTGCCAGATCACCGAGCTTTTCTCTGCCTTTATAGTATTCGTCAGCCACAACAAAATCTCTACCCAGGGCAGATTTGACGGAAATATTCGGATTCTTTAGATCAATTGTAAGGATGTTGGCAATTACCGGTCCGTCGAGAGTTTCTATTTTTTTCTGTGAATAGCTAACACCTGAGGTTAATGCGAAATTGATATCCTCATTATCCATTGAAAAAGTTGGGGAAGAATTGATAATTGTCATCAGAGAAAACAAATAGAATGCGAATATCATTAACCGCGAAGAGAATGGAATCTTATTGTTCATAGGTGACCTCAAGAAATTAGAATTAATTAATCGGTGAAATTTCGATCATCAGCGATGGGAGATATTCTTCCGAAATATCCCTTCATTTATGATATCTGAGCCGGTTTGATTAGGCAAGTATTTTGTCCGTAATTAAAATTGCCGGCAGTATTCTTTTGACCTTCATCAAGAAGGTTACCTTGAGGCATTTGTTGTGACGATGGATCTCAGTTTAACTATCTTTTATGTCTTTTCCAAAACTTTTTGTAATCATTGCGTATTTGGTCAGCTTCGCGTTAACAAGCTGGTTAACCGATCCTTCCGGATAACTTCCATCTGCTTGCATTACCCCGGATTTTTTTCCTGTTAGAATTTCTATTCCTTCATCGATAGTTCGTACCGCATAAATATGGAATTTGTTTTCTTTCACGGCATTAATGACCTCGTCTTTCAGCATTAGATGCTTAATGTTTTCGGCTGGGATCATTACACCCTGGTTTCCAGAAAGCCCTTTAATTTTACAAATCTCGAAAAATCCTTCTATTTTCTGGTTTGCGCCGCCTATAGCCTGGACTTCTCCTTTTTGATTGACTGATCCTGTAACTGCGATATCCTGCCTAAGCGGCAAGTCAGAAAGACTTGATAGGATACAGTAAAGTTCTGTACTTGATGCGCTATCACCGTCGATCCCTTCGTAGCTTTGTTCGAAGCAGATGCTTGCTTTGAGTGATAATGGTTTGTCCTGTCCATACTTATGGTCAAGGTAGCCGTTTAGTATGAGTATTCCTTTTGAATGAATTTTTCCGCTCATTTTTACCTCGCGTTCAATGTTCAGAATACTTCCGTCTCCAAGATAGGTATTGGCTGTAATGCGTGACGGCATACCAAAGGAATAATCTCCGACACTGAGAACTGATAGTCCGTTTATTTCACCGGTTTTTGTGCCTTCCACCCCAATCATTATGGTGTTTTCCCTGATCATTTCCTGAATTTTTTCTTCTATCATGTTTGACCGGTATATTTTTTCTTTTAAAGCTTGTTTAACGTGTTGTTCCTCAATAGTCTGGGCGTTTTCTTTTCGTCCCCAGTAATCTGCGGACTTCATAACGTCAACAATATCTGCAAACCGAGTGCTGAGCTTTTCTTGATGAGAAACAAGTCTTGAGCTGTAATTGATTATTTGAGCAACCGCGTTTTTGCTAAAGGGAGTCAGCTTTTCATCGTTACATTTTTGAGAAATGAAGGAAGCATATTGCCGCAGGATGTCATCTGTTTTTTTAGTAGCTGTGTCGAAGTCAGCTTTTACTTTGAAGAGCCTTTCAAAATCTTCGTCATAATAATGTAAGAGCTGATATATCATGGGCGTGCCGATGATTATTACTTTTACGTTGACCGGCACAGCTTGAGGCTTGAGTCCGGTTGTCGGGGAAAACCCGTATCTTTGTGTAATATCCTCTATTTTTACCTCCTTATATTTCATAACTTTTTTTAGAGAATCCCAGGCATAGTAATCCCGCAATAACTGAGAGGCTTCTACAATCAGATAACCTCCATTTGCCTTATGAACAGCGCCAGCTTTTATTTTTGAAAAATCGGTGGAGAGTGCTCCGAACCTTACTCGATATTCGATATATCCGATGAGATTGTAGTAAGTCGGATTCTGTTCAAAAACGACCGGTGCGCCTTTGGTATTACAGTTATCAATTAATAGGTTAACCCGGTATTTATTATAAACGTCTTCCTTTGATCCACGAACTGAGAAAAATGGAGAAGCTTGAGCCTCATCTTCTCTTATGAGCACATCGAGGTTTTCAATAATATCATCTTGTATGTTATCGATATGTTTTATAATTTCTTCATAGCTTTGATATTTATTTTTAATTTCGTTGAGTAATTCTCCAGTAGCAGCCAATACTACCTTCTTATTGAGTTCCTCTATTTTTTCCTTATACTCTCTTTGCAAACTGCTAACTTTACTTGTGTATTCATTAATTTTTTCTGTAACTTCTTTTCTTTTTCTGTTAATTTCTTCCTTTTTTTCGTGAGGTAATTTGTCATATTCTTCGAGGGTCATCGGACGACCGTTGTGATGTGCCACAACTACTAAATCAGTCAAAGTCCTTTGTATTCCCATTTCTCGTTCATTTGCAAAAGTCTGAAGTCCTGTTTCTGTTTCAGCTCGTTCACTTTCAAGTTCGTCTTTAATGCTTTCTTTGTTTTTTTCGTATTGTTCTGTTGTAAAAGCACGTTGAATTTCAGAGCCCAGATTTTCAATTAATTTTTCTATGTCTTTTTTAAACTGACACCCTATCCCGGCTGAAAGTTCCAGGGACGTTGGTTCGTCAGGATTTCTAAAATTATTGATATAGCAAATATCCTGGGGAATCGGTTCGCTGGCAGCCAGTTTGTTGACTTCGTCGATTATCGTTGTACCCCTTCCTGTTCCTGGTGTTCCGGAAATGTACATGTTGAAATTATCATTTTTGATGTTTAGGCCAAAGTCAATAGCTCTGAGTGCCCTGTCCTGACCAATAGTTACCAGATTTCCTTGCGTGTCAGCAGTTGTTTCGAAACCGAATATATTCGGGTCACATTCCTTAATGAGATCCTGGGGTAGCAGGCGTTTATTATTATTATTATTATTATTATCTTGATTCATACTCGATCCCCCCAATTAGTGAATATTTAAAGTTGTATCAATTTTATACAACTAAATAATTGTATCTAATCTCTAAACATAATTAATGTTCTTTTAGCTAATTATGATATTGTTGTCAATCGGGGTTTTTGGGCTCTATATGCAATACTTTTTTATAACTTGAGGCATACAGCTAGAGGAATTAATTATTATTATCCTATAGGTAGCCCAAGCTTATTGTCTGCAATATTAGTACTAACTTGTTTTAATGAGGTATGTGAACCAGCCGTTTTCATGCCATAGTTCCGATGGGTGGATGTTTCGTTGGGCAAGATATTCGTCTAGTGCAGGTTTCTTATGCATGATGATGCCTGAGAGGATCAGATGGCGGAGTTTTGGCTGCTGGTCGATAAGCTTGTCGAAATGCTCCATAATCACATCAGCAGTGATGTTTGCAACGATAAGGTCATAATGTCTGGACGGAATTATGCCAGATTCTCCGACCATCAGATGAATGGAATCTTCACACCTATTTTGTTGACAGTTCTTCGCTGCGATTTCGATCGCTACAGAATCATTATCAATCGCATCGACATAATTTGCACCGAGCTTGTGTGCCGCAATGGCGAGGATGCCAGATCCAGTGCCAAAATCGAGAATGGTCATATTCGGTTCAACGAGTTTTTCGAGAAAGACGAGACAGCCTTTTGTAGTGGCGTGACCACCATTACCGAAAGCCATTCCCGGGTCGATCAGTACAACGGCTTTGTCCTGAGGAGCATCGACTTCTTCCCAGGCAGGGAGTATTATGAGTTTTTCGCCGATTGGTATTGGCTGAAAGAATTTTTTCCATTCGTTTTGCCAGTCGGCATCGTCACCTTCTGCTATTGTGAGTATCATCTCCGGGGAAATAGGTTCTAGTAATGGGCTAAGGATTTTTTTTGTTTGCCGGGCTTTTTCTTCCGAATCGAAATAGAGACAGAATCTGCTGTCCAATGTCCGGTCTTTCTGAAAGGGAGATTCGTATGCGTAGGATTCCGGTGATATCAAATCCAGGATGGAACTCACTTGTTCTTCGAAACTATGGTTAAGCTCAATGGTAACGGTATAGAATTCTGACATTATATGTACCTCTATTTTCTTATAAAGTATTAATTAGCATAATTATTATATATGATTATCTTGTCCGGACAATGCGTATTTCAATAAATCAAAAAGTTCTTTGAGTTAATTGGAGAAGTTGGAGTACACTGCTCCCGCTTTCAATAATTTATAACCCGGATTTTTACCTGTTGACGGATGATGGGGATATAGACTTTACCACTTTCCTATAACCATCTGTAGCTCAAATATTAAGAGCTACAGATGGAACAATAATCTACTTTTCGCTAGTTAATAATTTAAATAGCTGATTGAGCAGGGTATTGTCGGAATCTTCCCTTAACAATACTTCGATAACATCGTAGAGTTTTTTCAGATGGTTTACGATTTGGTCGAGCCGTGCATCTTTGTTTACCAACAGGTACAGTTTGCTTGTTGTTCCATCCCCGACCGGACCGCATAAAATTCCTTCGAGGTTGAAGGCACGTCTGGAAAACAATCCGGTGATATGCGACAGGACCCCGGCATGATTCTGGACAGTTAATTCGATAATAATATTAGCAGTCATAACTTTCACCTCCGATCATTTCATGATTTCCGGCGCCCGGAGGAACCATCGGCATAACATTTTCTGAGTAATGTATTGGTGCGTTTACTATACATGGACCTGGTTCGATGAGTGATTGCGCAAAAATTTTTCTCAAATCATGGCAACCTTTTAAATCATAACCTTTTATGCCAAATCCACGACCAATGGTAATAAAATCCGGATTTGACAGGAATTTTGATGCAATATAATTTTTTTCATAGAATAATTCCTGTTGCTGGCGGACAAGTCCCAAGTGTCCGTTATTCATAATGATCACTGTTACATTAAGGTTGTGATCAGCGAGTGTCGCTAGTTCCTGGATATTCATGAGAATGGATCCATCACCGCTGAAGCAGATAATGCGCTTTTCGGGATTAGCCAGGGCAGCACCGATGGCGGTTGGTAATCCGAATCCCATTGTTCCAAGACCTCCGGAAGTGAGCAGGGTACGGGGAGCCTTGAAGGGATACGTTTGAGCTACCCACATTTGATGCTGTCCGACGTCAGTTACTATGATAGAGTCCCTCTCTGCTAAATTACCTATAGTTTTGATTATATTTATCGGGTGGAATTCGTCTGCTTCAGGTGGTAATTTAACCGGAGTTCTATTTTTAATTTTTTCGACATAGGATATCCATTCGTGACGGCGATCATTGTGAACAAGTGGTAACAAGGATTGGATCGTGGCATCGATATCTCCTGTAAAGGAGTGTGTTGTTTCTTTGATTTTGTTAATTTCCGACTGATCGATATCGATATGGATAATGTTCGCTTCGGGACAGAATTTTTTGATATTTCCAGTAGCTCTGTCATCAAATCTAACCCCAAAGGCCAGAAGCAGATCGGTCTCTTTGACAAGGTAGTTAGTATGACGTGCGCCGTGCATGCCAAGCATGCCAAGGTATAGCGAATTGTCTGCCGGAAAGGCTCCCAGTCCCATAAGTGTACAGGTTACAGGTATAGAATTTTTATTAGCAAATTCTAAAAGCTTTTTATGGGCACTGGAATGAATTATGCCTCCACCTATATAAAGAATTGGACGTTTGGATTCGTTAATCATTGTTGCTATCTGTTCAAGCTTAGGGGAGTCTATAGACTTTTGCTTCTTTTCGCAGGAAATACTTGGCCAGCCATTAATCTCGATTTCTGACATTTGAACATCTTTGGGAATATCGATAACCACGGGCCCTGGCCGATCGGATTGGGCGATTTCGAAGGCCTCAGGGATTGTCGTCAGCAGTTCGCTTACTGATCTGACCAGAAAGTTATGCTTGGTGATCGGTAAAGTAAGTCCGTAGGTATCTACTTCCTGGAAAGCATCGGTACCGATAAGTGAGGTCGGAACTTGTCCTGTGATGCCGATTATCGGTATAGAATCCAGTTTTGCATCAGCAATAGCGGTCAGAAGATTTGTTGCTCCTGGTCCGGATGTAGCAAAGCAAACTGCTGTTTTCCCTGATGACCGGGCAATTCCTTGTGCAATATAACCGGCACCTTGTTCGTGTCGCGCAAGTATATGCCGAATACTGCTTTTATATAATGCATTGTATAGTGGCAGGTTTGTTCCTCCAGGGATTCCGGCAATTGTAGTAATCCCTTGTTGTTCTAGTAATTTGATTGTTATTTCGGCTCCTGAGTATTTCATGGGTTTTCTCCTTATTTAATGATAGGTAGTTCAAAGAACACCAACGAAAAAGCCCCGATCAGTTTTTTACACCGGTCGGGGCTTTTTTATTCTAGTTGTGACTTCTGCCCCTATGGTGGATACTTGTTTGCGATGTTCACCACCACTACCACTAAATTAACAAGGGTAGGGACTATGTTTCGTGTATTATATGTTTTTATGTTTAGCATTTTAGTATCCTCTCGTTTTTTTATATAATAAAAAAGCCCCCGTCAGTTTTACACCGACGGGGGCTTGAATGTTTTGGTTTGTATTAAGCCCTACGGTGCAAAACTGGAGATGCTGCTCACCACCACGACTACTGTGACAGTAGCGCTATTGAGTTGTGATAATAGAAGATTATTTTTTCCTATTTGCATCTTGTTCCCCGTAAGGTTATTTCAAGTCTATTGTTAAATATGTTTTAGTTATAATTGAAATGTTCTATAAAGTCAAATTAATTTCAAGATTTGTTGTTTGAGTATTTCCTTTCAATAAATGCAATATTTGCCTGGAAATATCTCTTTGTATCAGAACTAAACAAATTAGTCGACTCTGGAGATATAATCAGATGTACGTCGTAAAGATGTTTCGAGAAATTGACTATTGGACAGCTTAGTATTTTTTTATTCATTGAAGGCTAACTTTATTGTTGGATTTATAAATTTATCGAGGTGAAAATATTTATATTGCAAAAAAATATTTTATACGCAGCATTCTTTCTGCATTATTGTATTAAATGTTTATTTCAAGTCATAATGGAAATTTTACGACAGATTAAATCAGCAGGAATATGGTGCGCGTAATTGCCATGCATAAGAAATATCTTGTTATTAGGATAGCTTGGATAAAACTAACATATTAAGAGTAACACAACCGTGCTTATGTTATAATTACGGATAATATATTTCGTAGATTATTTATTTTTATAATAATATTAAGTCATTTTGAAAGGATTCCTAATGAAATCCAACCAAAAAGTATTGTTGATAGATGTCTCAACTGTTTTTTATAGGGTTGATCGTTTTGAAGTCGGTAAGTTTTTCGGACCTGTAGACCTGGGTTTGTTTTTGGCAGGAAAATATAATAGTTTGAACATTGGTGTCGGATTGTTGGCCGGTTCTATACTCCCAGGCTCAAATCGCTTGATTGTTAACGGATTTTCTCCCTGCTGGGGTGGATTCTATGTATCATCTATGGGAGGGGCCGGGTTGGTGTTTGACAATCTTGGTATCAATATGATGTCTATTGTCGGTAGAGCTAATACGCCGTCGATATTGTATTTGAACAGGGTTCACGGCGAAGAAATCCAAATAGAGTTATTCCCGGTTGATGTGAAGAAAGTGTGGAGTGAAGGCAGGCAGGGAATATACTCGATGATGGACCATACCATGGAGTTACTAGGTGATCGATATGAGACCGATCCTAGAATTCTTGCTGTTGGTCCTGCCGCTTATTCAACTGATATGGGGGCGATAGCTTCTGTTCCCCTTAAAAACGGCAAGCTGTCATATGTTGATACCTGGGCGGGAAGGGGAGGATTCGGCTCAAAAATGCTGCGGGAACATAATATTGTCGCGGTTATTTACGGCGGCACATTTATAGACGATGATTTTATCGATCGCAAAGTCGCAGATCAGTGGTTTGTCGACAAGTACAAGACTAAGCTTGTAGCTAAGGATTTGGAGTCGACAACCAAATACCGCTTTGATCCCAAGTTTGAGACCGGTGGTACATTTGGGGTTAATTATACGACCCTTAAAGGTAATATGTTTTCGCTTAATTACCAAAGCATCTATATGACAGAAGAACAACGGGTCGACATTCATGAACAGTTGGTTCTTAATCATTATCTGAAGCAGTTTAATGAAGAAACGATTAAAACAAAGAATTTTCGGACTTGTGGCGAGCCGTGTGTAGCAGTCTGTAAAAAAATGAACAATGAATTCAAAAAGGATTACGAACCATATCAGACGATGGGTCCGCTATGTGGTATTTTTGATCAGAGGGCAGCTGAAAAGTTGAACCATCATGCGGATATGTACGGTTTTGATGCGATATCGGCCGGCGGAGTGTTGTCCTGGCTTATGGAATGTTTGGTAAAAGGATACTTAATGCCTGAGGAGTTAGGTATTAAAGGTATCCCAGAGTTTACCCTCGACAATTTTGACGTGGTCGCTACTTCCCTGCATAACGCTGACATTGGCGTAGCCCTTTTGGATTCGATTATCGAAAAAAGGGGAATCGTTAATCTGTCCGAAGGAGCACGCAAATTTGCTAAGAATTTGACTCGCGAGAAGGGCAGCAATATTATTAATTCTTTTGTATATACTGCATTTGGACGTAAAGGGTGGATGGTTCCCAATCAGTATTGGACACCTGGAGTTCTATCGCCGATGCCTATGATGGGTAAATACTATATGCACTATGGGCAGGAATTTGTTTCACCGAGAGAACTGGGCAGGAAAAATGCTGCTCGATTCATTGGAGAACTTGTTATGGACAATTTTGGGGTGTGCCGGTTTCATCGTGCCTGGGCTGAAGAAATGATACCAGAAATAATAGGGTCTTTATATGATGCAAAAGATAAATACTTGGATAGTGTTAAAATAACTGCCAGTAGAATAAACAGCAGAAATGCTTCTGTTTTTTGGGAGTCAGAGAGGAATCTTGATTTGGTAAAGGTTTTTCTAGAAAAGAAACATACAATCGAAGGTAATAATGATACTGATTTGCTGAATTGGATAGATTTTTTCAAGAGAGACAAGAAAGAAGCCGGACTCAGTTTCTGGTATGAAATGCATAAGGGCATACAGGAATCTTTACGAGAATTTTAATTAGATAGGTAGAATGAAAACTATTATTTCTGCTGGTCCAGAGAAGGTTTGTGGGCACTGATGACTTTTTCGTAGTAGGCAATCAGGTCCACGTATTCGTCGAATATTTTGTTGCCTTTTTCACTTAGGCCGTAGATTCCTTTGGATTCTTTTGCAAACCATCCATAAAAGTTTTTGCTTAAAATCGATAAGGTTTTATTCCCAGTGCCTAATTCCCGCAGCTTTGATGGGGAGAGCGGTCCAAGATTTTTTAAGCAGCAGGCAATATGGATAGTGTTTTCTTTGTAGGCGGTCATTATTTTTATTCTTGTGCTTCCACCGAGATTGAAGTTGCCATGGCGTCCGTCGATTTCCCGGGCAATACTTTTTTGTCTGTTCTTGTTTCTTAAATTACTTTTTGTTCTATCAAACGGACAAGGATTCACTATTACTTCGACACTTTCGAAATCATCTTTCAAGGTAACCGTAATTAAGCCGAGTTCAAGTCTTCTTACCAGAAAACAGATGTCTTTCCATTTGCGTGAAACGATGCTATGCCGAGGTTTCGGGATAGCAACATAGACATAATCGGTAACGCGCTGGCGTTTTGCAGCCTGGATTAGTAACTCAATACTCAGGTTGCGTTTTAACTCGATGATTATGAGCTCGTCGCCTTTAGTCGCAGTGATGTCGCAGTTCTTAACTTCGCCGTGTACTTCGTAACCAAGTTTTTTAAAGTAGTTATGGATGGGATTGAATAAATCTGTCTCAAGTATTTTTGTAGTATCGTTTTTGCTCATAAATCCAGGTTGAACAATTCAGGGAATTTTTATTATTATATAGTAACATTAATTGCTTTGATTATAAACACAGGGGGGCGTTAATCATATTATTTTCCAAGAATCTAGTAATTATAATATAAATCAGCTAAACTAATCGTCCTCAAATAGATTAATTAAATGTTTCGTAATCAAGATTCTGTGGAATAATGATAGAAACACGGGTGTCCTTGTCAAAAACTTTTCTGTAAATAATTTATAAAAAAGGAAAAAGATTATAGTATGTTAAATAAAGCGATCAAATTCGAAGACCTCGTGAAACCAATTGACTTTGAACAGATTCGTTCTTGCAGGTTACATAAAGATCAGAACTATGAAAACAAGTTAATATTTATTAATAAGATCCTTGCCGGTTTTCCAGAACAATTTGATAATCATGATTGGCTAACGAAACACCTCTCTACTGAGAATGATTTTCTGTCTTTACAGCAAATTAAAGAGGTTCTATTCGGTTTGAAAATAGATCAACCGATCTTTAACTATGTAATTAATCACAGTAGACCGTTTAAAGATATTTCTGATATCGCTGGTCAACGGATCAATCTTCTGAGTTCTTTATATATAACGTTTTCTCAAATTTTTGAATTAAATAAAAATCTGGATCATTTAACGGGAGAGCTCCATAAATATAATAAAAATGATATGCATAACTTTCAATTGAGTGGGCAAATTTTTTTATCCGGGCAGTTTGAAAAAAGAGTAAACTACCTCATCAAAGAACTGATCAGTCCGGATAGTTTTGATTTGCTGGAAAAACCCACAATTCAGGAACATATGTCCATTATTAAAAATGATAAGGTTTGGGGCCAACTCGATAAAAACGATCAAAAGATTTTAAGCACAATCATTGCAGAAGAAAAAATTGATATTATCAAATATCCATTAAGTTATTCAACGTTACTTACCTTCATTAGGAGTCCAAGAAACGTAAAAGAGCTTTCCCGATTAACGCTCGGATTAATTAATTCTGGTGTGTTTAAACCTTCGGATCTATTTTGTAAAGCTAAGGAAAATACTTTATTTATTGCTGGTAATCCTGTTCCGGCAGGCAACACTATTTCTTTAGAAATAAGCGCATTTATTAACGATTTCATCCTCCGCAATAATTCAGTATCGCAGCTAGTAACCGACATATCTTTCCTGAAAGAATTAATGACAAGTTTTACTATGGCGATGAAGGATGATGCTTTAACTTCGTTTGTGATGGATGATAAAAAAAGTGAACTTATTGGATTGCTTCATTATTGCCAAACTGTAGATCCTTTATTCTCTAAGGAATATGCTAAGGAGATATCAAACATAGTAACTGATAAAAAAATCAGAAGCGCTTTTACTATTGCGATTAACGGGATACAAGACAAAGGCTCGGTTGACAGGGTGGTATTGTTTGCATGCTTATATTCTAGGCTCGTTGCGATAGAGCAAGCTAGTGATGGTGAGTTGGAGATGGCCTATGCGTCATCAGATGAAGTGTTTGATATTAGCTTTGATAGCGATGATTTTGTTTTTAGCTTTGGAGATTTGGATCAGAGTGATAATTATTTTAGCAAGATCAAGGAGATGAATATCTCTCAGATCATAAAGAATTCAATTCTTGAAGCACATATATTATCTGACCAAAAAAAACTAGACCGGTTAATTACTATTCTTGACGATCTGCCCAATTTGTCAGTAAATGCAATAGACACCATAATTCAGGACAATTGAGGCGCAAAGAGTGAAATATTTCGAAATAATTCTCGAAAAAATATCGGATGAAAAGAAGCGGTGTTTTCTCCAGGTTTTGAATGAGGGTAAAATTAAATTACCGCCCTTCCCAGATATAAAGGGATTACTAACAAGGCTAGCAAATCTTGGAATGAAATTGGCTTTAGTATTGTCTGACACAGAGGCTGCTATTGTTTTGGATATAATCGGATTGAAACATTTTTTTGAGCCAAATACAATTCTTACTGGAAGAGATATTGGTAAGGACAGTTATTTCCTTGGCAAAAAACTCAAGGGTAAGCCTGCCCCGGATAAATTTCAAGAAGCTGCACTTCGACTTGGTATCGATTATAATAAACCCATTGGTTTTGAGGATGCCTGGTCAGGAATTCAAGCTATTAATGCAGCTGGAATGACTTCCATTGGTATTGATAGAGAAATGCAAGGTCATTTAAGTTCTGCACATTATGCACTCAGAAGCTTTACACTTCTTCATTAATCTTATCCGTATATAGTGATAATTTAATTCCGGTATAGATTTTTTTACCTTTACCTATAAACAAGATTTATCTTCATATTATTAGGAATAATTGTTTCAATTTGAAAAATATTTGCTTATAAAAAAATAGGCTGCCTAAATTTTTACTTTTTAGACAGCCCCAAACAGTATCTCCTCATCCTCGATACTATTTGCTATAAATTTGATATGATTGTAGATAGTAGATTAGGATGATTAAACAGGTTTACCCATAAGCAAATGTTCATGTGCTGATTTGATTTGGATATACACAGTTTAAAGGAGCCCGGAATATGGTTGAAATACCAAGTACGCAAATTCTTGATGGTTTGTCTGATGGTATTACTGTTCAAGACAATGATTTTAATATTATTTATCAGAACCGTGTGATGCAGGAAACTTTTGGCAGGCGTATAGATGAAAAATGTTATGCTGTCTATGAAAAAAGAGATAAAATCTGCGAAGGGTGCGGTGTACAGCGGGCTATGAAAACTGGTAAGGCAGAAGTAGTTCTCCGGACTGCTTTCGAAACCAACGGGAATACATCATATTGGGAGAACGCTTGTATCCCATTATTTGACGACAAGGGCAATGTTATTGCGGGAGTAGAAGTTTGCCGGAACATTTCTTCCAGAGTTACCCTCGAAGAAGAGGTAAAAGAACGAAATATCCTTTTAGGTCAAACGAATAAGCAACTGGAGAGGAAAACAGAAGAATTGCAAAATGCGTTAAGCCAACGGGAAGCATTAGCTATAAGCCTTAAACTGGAGATGCAACGCCGAGAGCAAATAGAACTGGAATTACGCCAGGCTCAAAAGCTTGAATCAGTAGGAAGGCTGGCGGCAGGAATAGCTCATGAAATAAATACCCCTGCCCAATATGTAAGTGACAATGTCAGCTTTCTTGGGGAATCTTTCAAAAGTATGCAGTTGTTGATTGACAAATATCGTCAAGCGGTAGAAACTCTGGCTACTACTCCTGGACACGAAAAGCTCGCCGAGGAAATTCGCATGTTCGAAAAAGTGAATGACCTGAAATATTTTCAGGAGAACGTCCCGGAAGCTATAAAGGAAGTATCGGACGGCATGTCGAATATTTCTACAATAGTGAGTGCTATGAAAGATTTTGCTCAGCCTGACAATCAGGTAAAGGTTGCCGCAGATATGAATCAAGCATTACTGGCTACGCTGGCAGTTACAAAGAGCGAATATCGAAATATAGCAGAAATAGAAACAATATTTGGTGAGCTCCCGATGGTGCCATGTCATATCGGTTATCTAAATCAGGCGTTTCTAAATTTGATTATTAACGCTACACATGCAATACGTGAAGTCGCAAAGGAAGAAGGAGAAAAGGGAAAGATCCGCGTAAAAACCTCGTTTGACGGCGAAAAGGTCCGCATAGAGATTGAGGATACAGGCATAGGAATTCCTGCGGATATCCATGACCGTGTGTTCGATCCGTTTTTTACGACCAAACACGAAGGTCAGGGTAGAGGACAGGGACTGTCCGTTGCCCGCTCCATTGTGGTCAATAAACATGGCGGGTCACTGACTTTTACCAGTGAACCAGGTAAGGGAACAGCCTTCATTATATTGTTGCCAGTAGGAATCAAGGTTTAAATAGCTATGCATCATAAACCATCGTCAATGCCAGGCTCCAGCGAATAATCATCCCCGTAATCGACGACTATCCGCTCCCCGGGAACTGATGAGATCAAAAACTGCCAGTTATGTTTATTGGAATGCAGTCAAATTCTTTACAGCAAATTATAGATACTTTCCGTAGGCATTAATACAATGTTTTCTGCTGCGAACTTTGCATTCCATTCTTCGATGTATACTCCATCATCTTGGTTGAAACCGCTGTGAGCGTCTTGAGCGAGAACAACTTCGTAGCCTAATTTAATGGCATCGTAACAGGTTGCTCGGACACAGCCATGGGTTACTATCCCGGTGATTACCAACGTTGATATTTGTTTTTGATCTAATTCATTCTGGAGACTGGTTTCTTCGAAGGCGCTTCCATGCTGTTTTCGAATGAAAACATCAGATGACTGACATGCCAATTGTGGATGTATCTGCCAATCATCAGAATCTTCGATTAATCTGGATTTGTTGGAATGTTGAACAAAGATTATAGGGATATTGGCAGTTCGAGATCGTGTAATAAGGGTCGTGATGTTTTTCAGTAATTCCAGTTCACTATATATCGGAGTCTTTTTGCGAAAGAGACCTATTTGGACATCTATGATTAAGAGTGCCGTATTTTTTTTCTTTAGGTCCATTGTTATTTTCCTTTAGTCAATGTGCTGACCTTTACGTGTTTATTTTAATTCCTTCAATTTTAACTGCTTAATGTTATCTTATCCTTCTTTGATAAATTGGAAAATGGACAATATTCTATGTAACAGGTGATGATTTTTTGATAGCTCGAATTCGGAGAAACATTTTTACTGTTTGTAATTTCGGGGGAGATTATCTTTATTGTTAGCTTATATAGACTCTGTTATAATTAAATAAATCGTTATATAAATTTTCAGTAGGGGATGAATATGTTTCAAAATATGAGTATCATGGAGTTCCTGCAACAGGGTGGCTATGTTCTGTTGCTATTATCAATCTGCTCAGTTGTTTCCTTTTCGGTTATGCTGGAGCGGTTCATAGTTATGGTTAACCTGAAAAGCAAGACAAAAAAGTTCATTCCTCCACTCATATTCAAACTTAAAAAGCACAAATACGACGAAGCGTTAGCTATGTGTGAAGAGAATATGTCAGTTGTAGGCAACTTGTTTTTGTCAGCGATAGAACGAAAAGATAAGCAAAAAATAGTGATAGAAGAAGCGATGCAAAGAAATGGTGCGAAGTTAGCGCTCTACCTTGAAAAGAGATTAAGCATCCTTGCGACACTAGGAAGTATTAGCCCGTTTATCGGTCTTTTTGGTACTGTTGTAGGCATAATTAAAACGTTTCATTCATTATCCCTTACTGACGCTTATTCTTCTAATCTTGTATCGAACGGAATTGCAGAAGCCCTTATCAATACAGCTGCAGGATTATTCGTTGCGATACCGGCGGTAATTGCTTTTAACTACTTTACCCATAAAATCCAACTTTTTCTAAAAGAGCTCGAGATAGCTAGCTCTGAAGCCATTGAATTACTAACGGAATAATTACTTATGCTTAAATTTCAAGATAATTCGAAAAAACTGATGTCAGAAATTAATATTATACCATTTACTGATATTGTACTGGTTATATTAATTACGTTCATGGTTACAGCTCCGGTCCTTATTCAGTCAGCAATCAAAGTAAAACTACCCAAGACGCAATTAAGCAATCCCGTAACACAGAGCGATAACGTAAAAATAGTTATTACCGAATCTAATAAAATATACTTAAATGATAAAGAGCAAAGTCTCGCTTCTTTTGAGTCTCAGATTGAGGTTTTGCTTGCTGATAAGGCAGCTGTGATCGTAAATGCCGATAGGAATACCAACTACGGAATCGTTGCAAAAGTCTTGAGTATTGCGCAAAAACACGGAGCAGCCAAACTGGAGTTGCTGACACAATACCAATCAGAAAACAAGTAAACCAATTTGTATTTAACCTGGATAATCAGAATTTCTAGTTCTTAAAACTGCTGATAATTGAGACCCTTCTTTATTGAATTATTGATTATAATATATCTGGTTTGTCAGCAGCTTTGTTTTGTTTCTCCTGGGTTTGATCGATTATTTTTGTGAGTTCTTCTAACGTTTTGATTTTAAAGTTTTTTGTTAACGATTGACTTTCTATGTCCATTTTTTTAAGCTTCTCGATAAGCTCCTCGAAGCTGCTTTGCAGATCAGGAACTACCTCTTGTTTTTCGACGGTTTTGAGCCATTCGTTTATTTCATATATTTTGTTGTGCGCATTTATATTTGGGAGAAACAGCTTAATATAAGGAATACTAAAATCAATTATAGGGTCCTCATTTAGGTTTTTAGAATCAGAAACATCTACGTATTGGGCAATATTTCCTAGTTTTTTAAACTCTTTGGAATTGACCAATGTCGAAATTAACAAAAGTGACTTAAAAGATTTAGATGATATATCTATGACTCCCATACTTTGGACGATCAAGTGCTTGAATGCTCTAATCCTGTTTTCGCGTACTTTTTCATGATTTTCATCGCAGATATACGTTAGCTCTAACAGCTGGTGCAGTTGTTTTCTCTGTTCTGTTATCTTAATAATGAAATCGCTTAGAGTATTATTAAGTCCATTTGGTCCTTGAGTACTTAAGATACCTAAAACTTTAATTTCGTCTAATAGTTTTCGAAGAGGTAGTCTAGCTTTGTTGAATTTAGTCTTGTCAATCTCTTTCAACAAACTGCCTCTGTATTTTATCAAAGTTCTTAAAAAATTTTTAATGAGAGGGGATTCAAGCGATGCTGCTTCGCTTAAGTCTTGAGAAGTTGTCTCAAAGCGGTGTTGCATATCTTGTAGCATTCCCTGAATAGAATCATTTAGGATATTCATTTTTTTTGCTACGTCATTAAGATAATCTATCTCTTTGTGCTTAATTAGGGTCGTGTAAATATCTATGTTTTTTTGTAATGACTCAATCAGATTGACAAGCGTGGTATGTTCCTGTTTTACTGGCGCGATCATAATTGAACCGATTTCCAAGTTGTATAAAACGCCTTTTCTTTTCAGAGTATCGAATGAATTTTTAATAGTTATTATTTGTGATAATTCGTCCAGATACTCTAACAGTGATTTGACACAACTGTAGAAGAAATTTTTTTCCGGAATTGATTTAAGGTCGTATATAGTACTCTCATAAATTTTTTGTAATGACAGGTTCTTAATTTGTTTTAATTTGCTGCTCAACTGGTCAATTATATTAGTTTTCTGCCATTCTACAGGAATCTCAGCTTCTATTATTTCTAATAAGGTGTTTCCCATAGTACAACTATCTTCTATAATTTTACTATTCCTGTCGTTTATCAAACTTACGAGGGTATTAATATTAGCCCTGATATTCTTTAGAGTACGTAATGCAGTGTTAAATGTTTCTACTTCTCCCGTGAGATAATAGGGGGTTCTAAAATCTATTTTCCATTGATTCAATCCGGCTTCTACCTGTTCTTTTCCATCCTGATTCAATACTCCCCAAGCTACCAAAATATTAACGGCATCCGTTATACTTTTTTCTACCATTTCCAGCGTATGCTTCTGGTTTTTATCGATGGTGACTTGCGGATATTCGATAACTGTACCCACATTATCAGCATTGATTTTATCCTTGTTTTTTTCCTGAAGAACATTTTGGTAAAATTTGGAAATATAGTCATTAATCTCAGTTTGCAGTTCGTTTTCTATGGTTTCATTTTCTAGTGAAGCTATTTCGGGATTTATCAGTTGAGCGACATAATCCTTAAGTTCAGTTAATCGGCTATTGTCATCAAATTCATCCCAGAAAACTTCGGTGAATTCTTGAGTCGCTTGTTTTGCGGAAGCCATTAAATACGATTTTGTTATGCTCAATGAATCTTCGAGTTTTGAAGTATTGACCTTTGTTTTTTTTTTGTTGATGGTGAAGGATTCCGTGAAACTGGTTATAGCTTGGTCTAGGGTATAATCCTTAATGAGTTCTGTGCCTAGTAGCTGTTTAATCCCTGTTGCGTCAGTATACATTTCCCTGATATGTTCTTCTTTATATATAGAAAAAATATTATTATTCTGACTGGCAGAATAATAGGGGTCTTTTTTGTCTTTATGTAACCCAATCCCAACTAAAATAATCTTTTTGCTATGAGAGTTAACGACATAAAATAACGCCGAGCCGGGATCTAATTTAATATGTCCGACTTTACCTCCTCCAACATAACTCAGTGAACCTATGATTTTGTTTTCTAGAATCCAATTTTGATAAATATATAGAGTTTTATAAGCAATTTTCTTTCTTAAATCTTTATAAGAATTATCTTTCCATTGCCTCATAAGGCTAGTTGAAGTAACTAACTCGAAAAATGAGTCATGAGTAACAGAACCATAATCGACGAGTGAGATAGTGCTGGTTTTTTTTATTTCCGTACTATCTTTTATATCTTCTACAATACTTGTTTTGTCCCTCTTATTATAAGGTTGAGGGAACAAATAATTGATATCCTGTGTGTATTGGATTGGAATGTTGATCATCTGCATAAGAAACTTTATTCTATTTTTAATAGATTCAATTATTTGCTTATTTGTTTTTACTCTATTTACAGCTGCCGAGATATTAATTATTTTGGTTTCCATAATTTTCCCTTATAGTATAGTTTTGTATATTGTGGACAATTAATTTATCGAGGTAACTTGTAAATAATTGCAGATAAACAACTTAATTAATTTTATGAGGAATGACTCCTGATTTGTAATTGAGGAGGAAGATTAGTCTGTGGCTTATACTTCTTAGGCAGCTCTAGCTTCTTTTGATTCGGGTGGGAATACATTATTGGCTGCAATTTCCAAGATAATATGGAGTGCGCGGTCAGGGTATTTCTCTGTCATTATCTTGATTAGTTCCCGGGCATTGGAACTTTGAAGAATGGCTGAATTGAAAGTTGTTATATAATTGCGAGTTTCTGTTAGGAGTACATGGATTCCTTCGTCGTCGCTGCCTGGTTGCTTGTGTCCGGCAATGACAGTTTTGGGATTCATATCTGCGAGGTGCTCAAGGTTATTTATCCATTTTAGGCGCTGTTCGTTGTCAGTCTCAGCCAGCCACACGTGAGTCCCGTTATAGGCAATATCTCCTCCTGCAATTGCTGATAACACTGGTATCCAGACTACCGTTGAAGATCGTACGTCTCCCTGTCCGACGTGAAGTATTCTTAGCTGGTTTCCTTCTAGGTCAATTGCATCATCATCGTAGGCGACCGGTTTGATAGGTACGTCAGGAACTTCCTCGCCATATACCGGCTTCCATTGTGCGATTTTAGCAGCGAAGGTTTCTTCAATGACATCGAGGACCTCAGGTGCCGTAATGAATTGTGCTTCCGGGAATTGTTCGGATAGCACAGTGAAGCCCCAGTAATGGTCAGGGTGACCATGCGTGACATATACTGTTGTCAGATTTTTGCCGGAATCTTTGATCTTTTTAGCCAGTTTGAGAGCATCGGTTTTGGTGAATTGGGCATCTATCAGGACCGCGTCCCTTGCTCCGGAAATAATTGTTGAGGTGATGAAAAAGGCGTTTTCCCCGCCAATGAACGTGTCGATTGAAAGTTGGTTGTTCATTAGTATGCTCCCTTCATTTTATTATACCTAATTGCTTATTCGAATTAGCAGCAACCGGCTATAATTATCGAGATAATATACCTATGCTTTGGTAAGTCAATTGGTAAATTTTGTTGGGGGATGGCTGGATGCTGGTATCAATGGTTTGGTTCGTTCCATTGATATGCATGGCAGAGCCAAGTGACCTGTTATTTGGGACTGTGAAGACCTACCGTATTTCCTTCAGTGTCTTGGATTATAACAATGAATCCTTCCTCTCCAATAGAGAACTTTGGTGCTACTATTTTGCCTCCGGCTGTCTCTACGCGAGCTGCTACTTCATCAAGTTTTCCTTCTCAATTGAGATATACACGGGTCCCATCTTTTGACGGAACATAATTTGGTGATGGCGGAACTAAATCTCCACCCACTTCACCGTCCGGGCTCATTGGGAAAAAGCCAAGTTTTTGTCCCATAAATTCGCTGACTTTGATGGGGCCCCCCAGTATGTCTGAGTAGAATTGAACTGCTAGTTATGGCAAAATAAAACTGAGCCATGGGGCCATGTAAAATTGAGCCACTTGGACATAGCTTGAATGGCTCAGTTTTTATTTATATGAGAATCATTCCATAAAGCTAAAATCATAGAAAAGCATC
>Ga0209000_1000514_pt1 | contig 36523 bp, 72 predicted proteins | sample RifGroD2_FD_183998 | JGI IMG/M metagenome (GOLD analysis project Ga0209000, IMG submission 183998) | Groundwater microbial communities from Rifle, Colorado, USA - Groundwater D2 (SPAdes) (version 2) | ecosystem: Environmental > Aquatic > Deep subsurface > Groundwater | place: Rifle, Colorado... | reverse complement strand
CTGTCGACCCAAATCCATCCGTACCCCGGTCACTCTCTCCCAGCTCATCCACCTGCACAAACTCAGTCTGTAAATATGGAACTATTACCAGTTGGGCTATGCGCTCTTTTGGGTTAATAACAACATAATTTGAGTCGAGAGGATTAAACACATTCATGGACATTTCGCCTCTATACGAACTATCTATAATTCCTGTGATCGTTAGTTTTCCCTCTCCCGATGCCCCAGAACGCGGCTGTAATAATCCAACGTAACCAGGCGGTATTTCGACAGCAACGCCAGACGGAACCTTGTGCAGTTCGCCAGGATGCAATCTAATTGGCTGTTCTATCCGCGCTCGAAGGTCTGCACCTGCATCGTTAGGATGCTTGCGGTATGGAAGGAATATGGGGTCTGTGGTGTGCATTAGTTTGGTGGGAATTACTTTAAGATTAATGTTTTCGCCAGGAACCCACTCGTTAAATTCTCCACTACAGTCAGAACAGGGGTAAAGCGCTAGTGGTAGTTTCATAAATTTGCAATTGTCACATGATTTTTCCATTCCCTCATCATCCTCCTATTATTGCGCTATTTTTGCGTCGTTGCTTTAGTTCTCTTTTTCATTTTTGGGTTTTTAATAGCATCGATAATCTCTTCCCTAGCCTTGGATAAGTTTGGCATAAGACTATGATAAGCCCTACCAAGACAACAAAGCCAATGCGCGTCTGTCTGGTCTGTTGTCGGATACGATAACCTAAACTCTTTCATAAGCTGTACGCCCATTGCTACCTTATCAGCCGCACCCTTGCCTGTAGCGAACTTCTTAAGCGTTGTTGGAGGAACTATAACAATTGGGATACTCGCATCATATAGCGCAAGCCTCAGCACGCCTCCAAGCTCTCCAAGTGCCTCTCTTTGGTTATTTGCTCCAAAGGCATATCCTTCGATAAATGCGTGCAAGTTACTTCTCATAGTAATCAAGTTCATTATCTCTCGCCTAAAGTAAGCTAATCTCTTCTGACCTACATCATTTGGTTGAATTACTATTGTCTCGCCAATCTCGCCAGTTTCCCCGTTCATCAAGCATATCCCTGTAGAATTGAGCGAGGGATCAATACCGATTATTATCACGCCTTACCATCTGCTTTCGCCAACGCCATTCGTATAATGTTAGGAGTTTCTAGTGCAGGATCACCGCTATCTATATCCGGCATCCGAATATAACCATTTTCCCTGCCGTTGGTGATGAATAACAACGCTCTTTTCAATGCTCCGTACATTTCAGGAGCAGCCGCAATAAGATTGGCATTATTTTTAGCCATTTCAATCCACCATTTTGGCGGAAACTGTACCCATGGTTCATATCCGATCAAAGGCTTAGGTTCTCCAGCAGGAGTAATGGACGTGCCTTCAGGAACTGTCCATATTACACTTCCCCCATCATTAGGCCTATATTTTTTTAATTCAGGTATCGCAGCCTTTATCTCCCATCCGGCCCCAGGTGAATTATTTACCATCCATGGACCAGGCGTAAACTTAACATCGCTCATCCCGACTTCCTCCTCTTTTTAAGGGGTGGACATTCCGCGCACCCCTATTTATTTACTTAGTTTCCTTAAAATGGGATATCATCATCTAATTGTACTTCTCTCCCAAATGAGCTTGCAGGTGTTCCTTCTGTTGCGTTGTTGCTCTCCTGTTCCCTTGGGCTTAAACCATTGACGCTATCCGCAATCACCTCAGTTGCCCATCGTTTCTGTCCATCGCTACCATCGTATGTGCGGACCTGTATCCTACCATCCACTGAACAAAGATTTCCTTTTTTTAGGTAGTTCGCCGCATATTCAGCCGATTGTTTAAATGTAACGCAGGGGATAAAGTCTGTCTCACGCTCGCCATTTGCGCTCTTAAAATTACGCTCAACCGCAAGAGTAAAATTTGCAATTGCGACACCTGCGCCCGAGTACCTAAGCTCAATTTCCCTACAAATTCTACCCACTAATACAGCACGATTCAGCATACTATCTTCCTCCCAAAATTTGATTAATTCTCTCATTAAACTTAATTTCAGCTCGCATAATCATTCGTTCGCGTAACCCCTTAAGGTCATCGGTAACCGTTATCCATAATTCTTCATCCAATTCTTCGGTATCTAAACCCGTAATTGCATCTAATAATTTTCTCTCTTCTTCGTCGCTCATCCTTCTCGGTATACGTCCTGAATACTCAGGAGTCCACGCTGGTTCCGGTTCAGCCAACCCTCCGAGATCATCCCTTGTTTTCTTAATAGGATTTTCCTTAACAAAACTACATTCGCTAATTCTTCCACAAGGAGTTAATTCACAGGAAACATCGTATTGTCCAAAGCAATCTGTATATTCCCTTTCCGGCTCGACTTTCACCTCCTCAATACATTCCTCCACCCCCTCAACCTTCAACGGCAAGACAACCCCTTCTGTGACCCCTACGGCCTCATTTATCGCTTGATAGCTCTCCGGTGTATTGGGTATTTCGAAAAAAGTCGTCTCTTCCATCTTCATTTCTTTTACCTCAGTAACTGCCTCCACCCTCTTCACCTCCCCTTCACTCATAAGTTTTTTCATCCAAGCATAGGCCGTGCTTTTTCCGACTCCATACTTATTCGCGACATCCTCATAAGTTCCGATTGTGCCAAATTTAGCAAAAGTATCAACCTCTTCGCGCATTAGTTTTGTCTCAGGTGATATTTCTCTGCCCATAGCTTCATCCTCCAATCTTTTTTGCACATCTCCATATTGACGCGCTGTTTTCATTAGTTTTTCTTCAAGCCTAGTGATATACGATTGACTAAGTCCCATGATATCCGCTATTTCTCTTTGCGTTTTTTCTCCAACTATGCGTAGTCTGTATATTTCTTTAAGTTTAGGTGGTAATTGTGTAACAAAATCATCAACTATTTCCTGACTTTCGTTTATCTCGTCACATTTTCCAAACATATCCCCAAGGGTAATATTTCCACCCTCTGTGACTATTTCACGATCCATGCTATCGGTGTTAACCGCAACACTTGCCATAACCGCCTCAGTGGCTTCTTTGGTGCTAATCCCTGCTTTTATTGCAATTTCCTCAATGGTTTCATTCCCGATTAATCCTGCGGAATTTAGCTTAGCGATTAGGTCAATAGCTCTTCTCCCGAGGTGGATAGGACGGTCAACGCGAAGGAATGTCATGATGAATCCGTGAATTGTACTCCCTGCGTATGCCGCAAATGTAATCTCTTTGCCATCTTGACCAGTTCTTCCCTCTGGATTAAATCCTTGATATGCCTTAACTAGCCCAAGATTGGCGACACTCAGGATATCATCAGGGTCACGATCTTTACGAGATTTAACGTATTTCCAAGCAATATGTCGAGCTAATCCAAGATTCTTTTCGATAAATTCATCCGGTGTTCCGTCCAAGTATGGATTCCTATCCATTACATACCCTCTCAACCCCCTCACGATAGCCTTTATCCCAGCTAAAAATACCTACATTACTCGGCAAATCGTTTTTATCTCGCCATGCCCATATAGTGTTTGCGCTGCATCCTAACTCTTTGCCAATTTCTTTGTCGAGCAATCCGTTAAGCCAAAGTTGTAGTGCCTTTTCTTTGTCCAAATGACTTCTTGCCACACCATTTCACCTCTTTGATCTGTATTACCACCGCGAAATCTAGCATCTTCCGACAAGTAGGACACGGTTTAGGATCATAATCCTCTCCGTAACTTCGCATATTTCCGCGTTTCATTCTTCAGCATCCTTTATGATTTCATTCTTGAAACCAATAACCCTCACACTAACAATAGAGTCCCCTATTTTTCCCTCACTCTCAAATTCAATCAGACATGATTCTCCTTCATTTGTGTACATTTCCAGCCCTACGGTCTCTATTTTTCTGCGTGATCCCTTTTTGATTGACTTAATATCATCTCCATCCTTATTGTGCAGAACGGCTCCATACCTCCCCTCGCAAAACTCTTCCCACAGATCATCAGATAGGTCTTGCATTAAATCATAGCAAGATGTATTTCCTGACCATTCCCTAAATAATCTCCTTGAAAATTCATCAACCTGTAAAATAATCTCGACCTTCGTTGTGGCTTTCGTGTTGCAACATTGTTGGTCATAATAATTAACATTTGGATATTCAACCCATTGCATATCCTCGGCTAGTACCGATGTATCAGTAGCGTAATATAGCTCGTGTGATTCTCGGTCAAAAAGACTAACGCTCTTTTCAATCCTTGGACAAGATAAACTAGATCATTTTTCGGACATAACCTGATTCTTGTCTGCATGTTTTTCATCTGTGTATATCCTCTGAATCGGAACCGCAATATATCTTCCTTCGTATGATTCAAGAACTCCTATTTCCTCGCCAGTAGGCAGAGTATACATTTTTGTGTATTTGCTATTGCTCATATTGCGCCATCCTTTTCTCTCATCAATTTAACCCCGGCCCAATCCATCATCTTCCGGCAAGTCGGACATGGTATAGGATCAACCTCATCCGAGCATACTAGGTATAACTCAGCACCATAAAGGCTCTCTTCCGTCCCAATCATGGCCATTTGCTCTGCGTGGATTGATTTGCACTCCGCATAGTCTCCAACATTATGCTCAATATCTTCCCTAGCGCACGTAGTACAGCCTGTAAGCGACTTATTGTACCCCTTGGCTATAATGTGGCCACCCCTAACAATTACACAGGCGTAGTGACGTTTTAGGCAGTTTGAGAGGGGGAGGAGTTTTCGGGCTTCGTCGAAGTAGTTTGGTTCACTGACTATCTTAAAATGTTTATCAAAAAATTCGTTATCCCCTAAGTCTGGATAATCCTTGATATGATGCCCCATTCCGAAATTATTCTTAGCACAAAGAGTTTCGTCGAAAGAATCAGGGTTTGTGTGGCGGTATCCTTCGTACGTTAAACCAGCGGTAAATGCCTTGTCCGAAGTAATATTCATAATTACATCCTTGATGCACTCTATTTTCATCCCTTACCCTCCATAACCAATAGCGCAGCCTTACATATTCCCTCAGATAAAGACAACATCGGTTCCGTTCCGCTTGTTTTTTCTCCTAAAATAAATCCAACGGTTAATTTTCCACCTTCCATCATGGAAACGCAGAAGTATTTAAACCCTTCAGTATGTTTTAGCTTTTCAACTATTTCCATGGCTGCGGATATCTCGGTTGAGTAATAATCAACCGCCATTATATATGCCTCATTGTTCGGGTTAACCACCTTGGGATACGAATTCATGGACAGTTCGGACATCGTTAATCCCATTACCTTTTTAGCCACCCAAGCATCGCGTTCCCTCGATGTGGACGCATCCCATCTAGCCATAATCTCATCCCTAGTTAATTTACTCATCTCGCCACCATCCCCCTCTTCTCGCTCCGTCTTTCCTCTGACCACATCTTAGTTCTGCCAGCATAAACCTCCATAAATCCCATGACATCCGGTTTAACCCCTGCCCTCACAGCTTGTTTTCCGGCCCTGAGCAAGTGAATAAGAAACGTGCTCATATCATCCACCTGTCCCGGTTCCAGTACATCGCGATAATTCACCCCGGTTTGGTATGTCCCGTCAGCCAAGTTACCAATGTTGACAGGAAGCTTCTTCCTATGCCTCCACTGTGCAATAGTGTTAGAGGCTTTTCCTACAACTTCACCTATTTGGGTATCGTTTTTGCCAGAGTTGTAGAGTTGTAAGGCTATTTTTTCGTTGAAGGTTGTTCGCATTTGGGTTCCTCCTTATCTCTTCTCAATTTTCTTCAGCACGCCGACCAATCTGGATATGTTTTTCATGATCTCGTCGAATTCATCTTTTCCCATTACACACCAATCTCCCTTCAGCCATCCACTCATCAAACATTTTTTCATAAATAGACAGCCATTTTTCAACCTCTTCATTGGTTCTGATCGGATCATCTAGCCATTCGATAGCCTTGTGAACCCTGGAATACAACTCGTCATACCGTTTCCGTTGAGACTCTTCTTCCTCTCCACTCTGCTTCAAATTCGCTCACCTGCTTTCTCAAGTCATTGTCAGGATTAATCCCTAACCAGAAAGCATCAACGAATATTTCTCTCTCCCTGTCGTCACGAAGTCCTAACCAATACGCTTGCGTATCTGTCAATTTCATTCACTCCTTTAATTCCAAGAATGACCATTCTTTTTATCTACGCACTCATCACACAATGCAAGCAGATGCTTCCTGTAAAAACGAACATATTTTCCGTTCTTAGCTCCGGTAATTTCGCAATTTATATAACCGCAATTTTCGCACTTACTAAACCCTAAATGGGTTGTAATATCCTTTCTTTTTTCCTCAATTATGGTATCGGTATTAATAATCAACATTCACATCACTCCTTCACGTCCCATGGACATTCTTTTTCTATCAAGTGCTTGTCCCAGTGAAATTTATAAGCCAGTGCCGCATTTGCTTTATCATCAATCTCCAACAGGAGTCCTGTTTCTTCCTCGAAGTGAACAAAACACTTAACGATGTCTGAATAATACCTGTTCTTTAAGACGCATATCTTTCCACTTACACCTGCTGAAATCTCCACCGGATCATACTCGCGAATAACAGATATTATATTGTCTGCCTTATTACTAATGTCTGCTGAACCGCTAATCTGCTCAAAATCCATATCATCACCCTTTTTATAGGTCTTATTAGGGTGCAGAACTAAGATTATATGAGTGTGATATAAGTCAGCTAGGTTATGGCATCTTTGGAGGAAGTCGGCTTGTGCCTCTAGTTTCTCTGCCGATTGAACAGAAAGGATACTCATCAGATTGTCTATCACAATTAAGTCGAACTTATTTACCTTTACCTCAACCTCAACCATCTTGAATAGTTGGTCAATAGTTTTAAGCTTAGATTCTCCCTTGTTGAATAGGGTGAATTTACCTTTGTGCCATCGCTTCAATGCTTCTAATATTTCTATCTTCGGTTCCTTGTGATACTTCTTATTAACCTTGATGATGTCGTAGTAGCCGTTGTTCCTACCGATAACGCACTGATAAATTTCGTTAATTAGCTTTTCTGTATTTCCCTCGCCACTCATCAGATAGACTTTATTTCCCTTATCTATTGCGTTTGCCATGATCTGCTTAGTGAGGGTTGTCTTTCCTCCGTTAGAACGTCCTGCAATCAACGTAACGCATCCTGGGGCTAAGTCGTTTATGGCATCGTCTATGGAGTTTAGGCCAGTAGGAATATATCTTCCAGTAAGACTTGTTAACCCTCTGTATGGGTCATTGTCTAAGTCCCTTCTGCCCTCGATCTTGAATCTTGCGCTTTCTACTAATTTAATAATCTTTTCTTTTCCGAATAAGACATATTCCTCATTGATGTCATTTTTGGCGTACAATCTTTTATCTATCAGCTTGGCTTTTTCTCCGAACATATCTATGAAAGTCTTATCCATGTTGCTTCCTGATTCGTCATTGTCAGAAACAATTATCAGGACTTCAAATGAATTTAAAAACTCCTTAGACTGTTCCAAGAGCGCAGCCATACTATTAGCCCCTGCCCCCACGCTAACCACGTTGCTATATCCGCATTGGTCGATACACATGCAATCAAATTCACCTTCGCAAATTATCAACTCTGTTCCAATAACAACATTTTGAGCATTGAAAAGGTATGGCTTAGACCCCGTGAGAGACGTTAGCTTAGGCTTAGGAGGGTCTTTAATCGGTTTCCTTAACTTGTACCCAACTATTGTTTCGAACTTGTAGTAGGGGAAAGCTATCTCTCCACGACATGACATTAGGATGAACTTGGATATAGTTTCTTCCGTGAGGCCCCTTAGTTTGATGTAATCGACACACTCTGGAGTAATTGGCCTGATATTTCCTAACTCTTGAGCGAATACATCCCGATTGACTTGCATTGTTGTGGATTTATGATCCGTGGTTCCAAGTAGCTCCCTTACAACTTCTTGATGGGAATAGTTCAAGTGGTTCCTGTAGTAGCCGTATATGTCGATCTTCATGTTGCATCCGAAACAATAAAACTGTAGAGCGTTCGGGTCCCAACTCATTGAAGGATTCTTATCTCCATTGTTATGTTCGTAAACATTTGGGCAATGATACATCTTGCCTTTATTCCTTAATCCAATTCCAGAAGCAATGATGTCCCTTGAACTTTGCCCATAATTTAATTTGATTGTCTCGATGTCATTATTCAAGATACCGACACTTCCTCTAGTCTCTATCCTCTACAATGATTTTCATGGGTGGTCGTATGGGCTTGTCCGTCTGATAGTTCTTGTCCAAGTAATCTACATATCCGCTATTAAAGAAGGTGCTTCCCATTTGCAGGTACTTCTTGTCTTCTCCCACTTTTGCTTTGATGTACCTGCTAATAGCCCTTGTCATTTCTTCGATACCGATCTTGTGCAGTTTTTCCTTTTGAGTTTTGCTAACTCCACCCTTACCTTCTTTTTTGGGATAGAGCTTCCAGATTAATTCAAAGAAATCGACAAGAGATATATCTTTTATAGAAGTATCACTAATAGAAGTATCTTTGTTGTGCGATTCTGTCATAACCCTTATGTCAGTTTTGTCATAACCCTTATGCGATTCTGTCATAAGGTCATAATCCTGTAATTCATCTAATTTGGCAGTGGGGGATATATAGGAAAAGTTCCCCTTTTTACCCTTTCTTGTTTTTTCCAGTGTTCTAAGTAGAAGATATTCTTTTCCGTATAGTTCAATCTTCCGCATTAAGTTTCTCTTACTTCCGATAATTGGTATTTGGTCTAATAGGTAAGAATAATTGATCCACATGTATTTAATCCCATCAAAGTCTTTGAATTCCATAGTGGCTGAAGAATACATATCCTTAATCACTCTGAGTACAAAGGCATCCTCTACGCTTAAACCGTTTTCAATTAACTTGGTTTGCTGGAAACCTAATACACTGTGCTTCAATTTTAATCATCCTCTATCATTTAAAGTGGGAACCCTGTTTTTATGTAGTTGGTTCCCAAGATGTCGATATATGCGTTACTCAGTAACGATAACCCTTCCGGCCTCAATTAATCCGGCAAGCGCAACCTCGAAATACTGTTTAATATTCTGTCGTGCAGCCATCTTCCACGCTCCACCATCTGCTTCGAATAACGCCGCCTCCGGCCCTTTTCTTAGGCGAAGTAGGAATTCCCCTTCAGGCTGGGAGACTTCGATAAACGTCCGATAAGGTGCCAGCTTCACAATTGTAGGCATTTCCATCTTGGCAAGTGATCGAACACCAGTATTAACGGTTACGGTCTGCGACATACCATCGTCAACGCTAGTTTTTATCGCATCCTCAACGACTTGTCCAAGGACCTTAATGAGTTCGTCCCGTGTCCCGTTTTGCACAAATGCACTTTTTAACAAGATGTTCATGGCCTCAAGGTTGATGTAACTATCAAGGATAATGCGTGGCAGCTCGGCTGTTGCGGTATAAAGGCTAAAGCGGTCAAGGTGCCCGCGAAGAGTTGTGTGGACATTTACCTTAGTGGGACTATCAATGTGGACGATAAGGTCATTCAGAGAGTTGTGAGAGTGTTCCTTGAGGATTAGTTCAACAAGGCTTGCGAGTGTCTTTGTGGAGAATATACTTGGCGCATCTTCGGGAAGCTGAATGAGTTGACGATTAGAGAATTGGAACCCATTGTGTTCTGTAATTTCCGTATCTCGGAAGGAATTTATATACTGTAAAGCTGCTTTGATCATTTATTTCACACTCCCAAATTTTAATACTTTCGATTCTTGGACTTCGGGTTGACCATCTTCCGGTTCGTCGAAGATATGGACTTGATTTGGATCGTCGCGAACAATCTCCGTAGCGACAGGAATTCCGTCTTTATCTGTACCCAAGAAGAACCTCGTTGCAATCGGCATGACAGGGGCAAGGGTTGATTTGGCCTGAGCTTCCCACCCAATGAATTCACGGTTTTCATCCGGTTTAAAGGTTAATGTCAGGGTAATTTTACGGGCCTTAGTGGCATCCGTATTCGGGTCAAGGATATTGGAGCCGATCTTTACGAACTCAGTATTAAACTGCTCAATTAAGGCACCTTTTGCCATTTCAAGAACGCTTTTTCTATAGTTTTTGATAATGTTCTCACTCCTTATTTTTAATTATTTCGATTGCTTTAATTCATAGTGACAAGGACTCCTTATGTTGCCCAATTACTTACCTTCACCTCGTTCCTTCCTATATTAATATTATATCACAATTAATCATAAGCTTCAAGAACAAATCATAAGCTGTATATTCTTCGCATAAGGTGGTATAATACGTTAAAAGGGGGAATTTGATATGGGTGAACTGAAGAATAGAGAACGCTATGGCGGTTCAGTAGATAAGAAAATCCTTAAAGATTTCAGGGAATTAGCAGAACAGACAAGAATACCTGCTACTCGTTTACTTGATGAAGCTATAGAGGATTTAATTAAAAAGCACAAGGATAAAAATAAGGATTCAGTCGGCAGAGAGGATTAATCTCTGCTTTATTTTTACCCTACGATGAACCATTTTCCTTCCCTGAAGAGTCCACCACCAAAGCCGTTAAGTAGATTATTATTGAAGCAACCCAATCTACTTCCTCTACTTTGCGTGTATCTCGTACCTCCAAGTTCAATGTAAAACGACTTACCATCCAACCATCCCTGTATAGCTTCCTGCCACGTTACTTCTTGAGGAACTAATTCCCAATCCTCATCAGGACGCGGAACCTCTGTAGCTATTTTGGTTTCGCCATATACAAGAGTACCGTTTACGAACCCGTAAGAAGCATTATTCATGTTAAGCCTATGGAATCTAGCTTCTGGATTATTCAGAACATAGGTATACATTTCACCCGTTTTCATCCTCCAACACTCTCCTTCACGCTCTTCGCTAAAATATCCCCGGCACATACTTTGCAAACCAAAACCCCATGCCACGCTACGACATCATCCACGCTCTGACAGAACGTGCATCCAACGCTCGACTTCTTTAGGTATATCCCCTTGTCATTGGCAAGTATCTCCATCGGAGTACCTGCCCCAATATTCAACGACTTGCACAGCTCTTTTGGGATCACCAAACGATTAAGGTTGTCCATTTTGCGTGTAATACCCATTGCCCTCATTTTCTTGCCATCTCCTTCTTTTCCTTACTCCATCGGCTTGTATCTATCGGCCTTGTTGCCGCATCCAATGGTTCCCACCCTCTACTCATTCTTTCGACAAATGCATAGCGAGATATTCCATTAGCAATCGCCATGTCTGCATATTTCTTAGGATATATCCGTGTTTTTTCTGACATCTTTTGGCTAATTACATGTTGCGGTGTAATCGGGGTTGTAGCTGCTTTTTCTGGCGACATCTCATCCCTGTTTATCCGCGTGTAAAAAGTAGAATGGCTTATACCGTTTTGTTTAGCTACCTCAAGCCATCCATTCCACTTACTATGGCTTTGCGGTGGCGTTGTCGTAGCCCTCTCTATGCCCCATGCGTAGTCTCTGACGCGCTTGGTAAGTAGATTGTAGCTAATACCATTAGAGAGGGCTTTAGCGTAGTCTGAGGGGGTTATATAGTATTGGTAATCCAATTGCATCACCTCTGAGGATTGGGGTAGTTGTTGGCTACCCCTTTATTTACTTACTTTCCGATGCTGAAAGACTGGATTTACTTGCCTTAAGATCAACGAGAAGTTTATCTAATTTCGATCTGTCCCAATCCTTAATGCTGCTAACTTTGGCGAATTCGTGAACTTCTTCTTGAGTAAAGCCAATGTTTTTGCAACCCTGCCAGAATGCTGGCCAGTTTATTGGTTTTTGATTATTCTGCTGAGGTTTTACATCCGGTTCCCTTGGCTTTTGATTAGTATCTGATTTTTCTTTATTTCCTGTCGCATGGTTGGCATCATCGTCTTCTTCGCTCGTAATACCCAATATAGCTGAGAGCGCATAGCGTCTTCCGTAGGTTATTGCACTCCCTGCTCCCTGCGCTGTCACCTTATCAGCTTTAAGTATGAGGGGGTCACCTTCTATCCATTCCCCCGACGAGTGCATTAGGAGGGTAGTGATCACAATCCTCTCACCATCACCAGAAGGGCTTTGTAGGACGCTTAACCCCTGTTTAGCCATAATAGGCTTAACTGTGTTAATAACCTCGTTTAAAGGCGCATATTTGCTCTTAAAAAATGGGTTATTTGCGCTGTTCTTTGGATTAGATACCTCGCCTTGGAATAGAGCTAACGCTTGGGCTAGATTCGCTATGCTGTCAGATTTATTCACACTTATCCCTCCAACTTTATGGATAATTTAGCCTCACGCTCGGTAATAGTCACTCCGGGAACTATCTCGCCCGTATTTTCATTGATTAAATGCCCATTACTAAGGGTAAAGAAATCCTTAATAAGCTCTTTTATAGGTTCCTTTTTAACCTTTAGTAATGATGTCTTGCGTTCTTTTTCCAAGTAGGCTACTAAAGCCTCCTCGTCATACTCCCACTGATCCTTTTGTTTATGGAAATTAATCTTTCCGTAAGGAGTCTTACTACCCTTCCACTTAGGATCTTCAACGCGTTGTGTTTCTGCGTAATCCCCAATAAGTCTTTCGAGGTACTCCTTGCTGTATTGATACTGCTTGTCCTGCTTGGTGAACCATTGTTGTATGCGCTCAATCTCTGCATTGGTAACAGCAACCTCTTCTGCTCGTTTTTTGTCCAATACAGAAAGTTTACGCATGGCCCAATTTAAGGTTTGCAGGTCTGTTATTTTGAAATGTTCCTTTTCCTCTGTTCCGCCCGTAAAAAGCATGTCGTTAGCTTCAGTTAGTTCGGTATCATTTAGCCAATTCATACATTATCCCTCTTCCTTCTTCTCGAATTTCCAATGATGCAACGCTCCTGTTTGGCATCCACCGGGACAATGGTTATTATGTTCGCAGTACGGGCATTCCTCCAAGTCTATTTCCTCTTCCGGTTCTTCAGTGCATTCCCCATGTTCGTGGTCCTGCTCTTTAAATTCCCTGTACCATTCCCGACCACGGAAGATGTTTTCGGTCATACCCTGAACACTTCCGCACCAGTCAACCCCTCGCAATTATCCCCCTGTGCTACCATTTCTCCCCTGTCCACCTTTGCATTTAATACACTTCTTAGCTCTGTGTGTTTGCCGCATAGAAACCCTAATGAACTTAGAGTTAGATAGCGGCAGCATTCATTTCCTTGACCGATTTTACAGACTTCTTTGGCCTGAACTTCTGATATGTTCAATTATTACCCCTCCTGCTTAATTATTTGTTCAATGCTGCACGGCCCAACTAGTTCTGCTATTGAGTTTCCTATGATACAATCTAAGTGAGTAGTTTCCTTGTCAGTCGGAATCTCTGTTGGCGCGGAGATTCCTTCTTTTTGCTCAAAAGACTTCTTGATCACAAGATTGATTAGGGTTTCTCTATCAACATCAATCGAGAAGTATTCCGAGATAACTCCATCCTCGACACTAATTCCTGCCTTGCCTCGATATTCTAATTCAGGGAAGATAGTATTCAGCAAGGCATCTATCTCGTTCCAGCTCGCATTAACCTTAGATATGACCGTTACGCGCCTTAGTGAGCTGGAATGACCGTCGATCGACCACTGCTCTATGAGTGAGCTGTCTTCTAGATCTTGGATGGATGAGAGTTCATCTTTGGTTAGTTTTCTCATGTTGGTTGCTCCTTTCTATGTGAGTTTTTTGGCAATTTCATAAATTACGTTTACGGTACAAGCATCCCCGGCACCGCGATACATTTGCGTATCGCTTATTCCCGCTTGGATTACTTTATCTGTAATTTCGTCGGGGATTCCCTGGAGTCTCCAACATTCCCTTGGGGTCAGTTTGCGAATTCTGGAGTTCTGCAATAAATGATCGTTCTGCTCCCAACTATTCTTAGTTAGGGTTGGAGATATTTCGTGGATTCCTCCCTGATTAAAACCTCTCGCCATCTGAATCATCCCAGTCCTTTGCCCGTGGTTATCTAACCCTTTGTGGTAGTTAGCGTCAATGCAGTTAGATATATCGGTGAGTTTAAGTTCGTTATGGACTACCACGCACGGAACCTTGTCCAATCTAGCGGCTTGCAGTGTTCCTGTTTCGTTATAATGAATAGTTGTTGTTGCTCCATGGGTTTTCTGGATCACGATTATCAGAGTTGTCATACCGCCCGTTGGAGTTCGCAAGCAAGGACTAATTCCCTCAGCATCGTAAACCCTACCTGGTACTGAATTGTTTTTATTTCCGCTTGGCATTAAGTTTCCGAGACACTTAATGTTTGCAGTAACCTCTCTGTCTGTACTGACGAGAGGAAATACTTTTCCAGAACTTCTTCCTCTAAGATGTCCAACAACGAACACCCTTTCCCTATTTTGGGGGACTCCGAAATCTTTGGAATTGAGCAAACTGTATTCAATTCGATCGTAGCCGAGCGAGACCATTTGATCGAGGATTCCGAGAAAATCTCTTCCCCTGTTTGAAGAAAGCATTCCTTTAACGTTTTCATAGATAAGGTATTTGGGTCGATCTTCTTCCGTGGTTTCCCTGATGAGTCGAAAAACTTCGAGTACAAGGGATGACCCTTCTCCTTCCATTCCTGCTCGCTTTCCTGCAATGGAAAAATCTTGGCAGGGTGCCCCAAAGCACCACACATCTGCTCTTGGTATATCTCTAGCGTTAGTTGCTCGAATGTCACTACCTTCTGGCTCCTTTCCAAAAATGATTGAGTATATCTTTCGTTTATGCTTGTCCCATTCAACCGAGTAAACGCATTCGTGGGATGCTTGCTCCATTCCCATTCTGATTGTGCCAATGCCACAGAATAGGTCGACGAACCTTAGTCCACTCAATACCCATCCCCAACCTTCTTAGACTTCTCTGCCCAATTAATACAGTTCATCCTCGTAAACACCGGGTTAAACGGCTCCCCAACTCTCCCCCTACCAACATAATCCACCGCTACAACTTTCATCCTGCCATCTTCCTTATCCTCGCCTCGAACCGTATTACCACACCGCATTAACTCGGTAAAATCAGCTTTGTTGTGCTTGATACGCTCCTTGATGACCTTCTTTTCCTGCTCGATTTTGTAAGCTTGGATTTCGCGGTTGATCCAGCCTATTTTTGACGCTTGATAGCCGATGGCCTTGATTAATCTTTTTAACATTACAGCTTTCCCTCCTTTATAAGCTTGTCAGCGCATTCATAAACCTTTCGGTAAATATCCCTAGATAACTGAATATTTTCATCAGAGACGCTTCGCGCGTATTCCCTAGCAGCCGCCCTAGCGTGTGGGTCGGTGTCTAGGCGAAGAACAAAATATGTTGCATTTTTATCCACTTCCATTAGCTTAACTTCACCATCACAAGCCATTCCGCAGTCTGTTTTGTTGGAGTCGCAAGTTGTACATGTCACCTTTGTCGGTTTGAGTATTACATACTTTTCTTTCCAACCACCTTCCTTGTGGATCATTTCATCGCCTTCCTCTTCCGCTTATTTCTCACTCGCTCAACCTTTGCCACAATAGGCACATTCGTCTGCCTAGAACATTCTCCCTGGCAAAATGGGAACATTAGATTCGTGAACCATATCCCCTCTGTGCTAATTTCCCAGACGCGAGAGCATTGGCAGACTGTCTTTATTTCTCCATCTGGAAAGATCATCGTGCGACCACAAATGCACCGTTGAGTTGGTTGTGGTTGTACCATTTGACATCCCTCCTAAATATCCAACAACTCCATAAGTTCCCTCTTGAACTCCCTAACCTCTTCAAGCAACTCCTTAAACGTAGTAGCATCCGATACCCTAACCTTATGGTCAATCAGGAATTTAGCACACTGCGGAAGATTCTTCAGATAAGCCAACGGTACGAGAGCTTCCTTGCCAAAGTTTTCACTGTCCTTTTTCGTGACAGTACGCTTCATGTTAACGGTGATTTGATCCGAATCTGATGTGAGACAGATTTCTTCGTTAATGTCAATTCTCATGTGCTTGTCCTCCTTATTTAATTAACCGATTACGCGAACTTCGGTTATTTCACGGTTCAATCCAAAAGTTTGGTTGATGTAAGAAACGATGTTCTTATCGATAATACAAACCTTTCTGAGTTCCTTGTAAAAAGTTTTGTTCATGGCATAAATCAATTTTCTTCCTCCTCTTATTTAATTAGTTTCGCTGTGAAAACTTTCAACTGGCCTTCAGTTAACTGAACCGACTTCAGGACATCCTTAAAACATGGAATGGACTTCGAGTTGATGCGTTGGGCTTCTTGATACTTTAGCCTTCTGACCTGATCTTTACGCAATAGACTTGCCCCTTTCTGGTGGTGGATTAGAATCACTCCTTTGGCAAGAAATAGCTCGTTCCTGTGTCTAAAGGACTTACCTCAAAGCACTTTTTGCAAGGAAATCTATACAGACCCCAGGTATTAGCGCAATCGCTGCAAGACCTAACGTCTCCATTTCCAAGAACTAAATTGAATCTAGGGATACATAGGGTTAGCTTGGAAGATTTTGTCTGAACTATTGGCTTTGTGCTTCTCCTCATTCTTCGCATTTGCCTAGCTAATTTGCGGTTCTTTTTGCGGTTTGGTTTTACTGGAACCATAACTGGCCTACTAGATGTCCATGTAGCACCGAGCTTACCCCATGAGTCGGACGGAAACATCATCAATAAGCACTCCTCTTCTCAATCAAACTTCTCATTTGAGACATAATCCTCATCATGGGGCTAGTGGACCCGGTCAACGCTAGATTAAGTATGTTATCCATCTCACGCTTCTCCTTGCGAGTTTCCTTCTTGCCGCCCCAAATGAACTTTTGCACATGATGGGGTTGAGTTGATTCGATGTACTCCCAGTAGGATAGGCCGCGAGCTTTGGCGGCTTGACTGATTTGGTTTGCTGGATTGTTAGATTTCAATTTGGTTCACCCCTTATTTGTCTGCTCTTTTATTAGAGAAAAATCAGTTCCGTATTTCTCGTTTAAGTAGCTCAGGTAACCCTTGAGTTCTCCTTTCGCTATTTCCATTTGTTGCTTATCCATAATTGAATCAAATTTTACCCTTGAACCATTCCTTGTGGGAGTCAACCACTTAGAAGGTTTCATGCTGTCGTTCAGCATACTTGACCAGAAATACGCTTTGCCAACCTCAAAAGATTGCTCATTCTCCTTTAGAAATTTTGCTGTTAGATCAGGTTGGATAACTTCTCCGCCGATACAATGCACTACTAATCCCCCTTGCCCACCTAGTTCAAATACTTCCCCTGAACCGTCTTGCTAATTGAGAGATCCAAATTAAACTTTTCATTAACCCCCATAAGGTTTACAGTTTCACCGAGGACTTCTTGACGTTGCACTAACATCTCAGGTGTCATTTCATCCTTCTTGATCATCTTGGGATAACCGAACATTGTAGATACCGTTTTGTTGGCAACCGTGTTGGCCTTGATGTAGTCAACTTTGATAGGTTGAGATAAATTAACCTTAAGTTGAGTCATAGCTTCACGTTGGTGTTCCTTATCAAGCATACGGAATATCTGGAAACCTTCTAAGTTAGTAGCTTGGCGAAGTTGCTTGAGCATTTCAAAAACCCATCGCTTGAATTCCTTGGCTTCCTTTTTGCGGCTTTCAAAGATTGCCTCGTAAATCCCGTATTCATTAACGATAAGCATCTCCTGTATACCGCCTGATGTTTTAAGGGGGCAATTTGAAATGACATCCTTCGGTAATCTCTGCCTAATTCCCTTGGCTGATAATTCCACAGCTTTCGCTATGTCCGCCAGTACTGCCCACCAGTCATTAGGGCTAACTTCCACGAAACGGATTTCGTGGCCTAGCCAATTTTCAGTTCGGATGTTCAACTTAAATCCTCCTTAGTCATTACGTTATTTACGCTTCCCTCGATACTAACTTGTAAAAACTCCAAGTCCTGCACCTGCTTTTTCAGTGACGAAATCTTTTCCCCGATCATTGAATTGAGGAAGAAAGCCGAACTCGCCTTATGAGTCAACGAGTGATTATTGAGCACTTGATGGACGAACTGCCTACTAACTCCATATCTTTCGGCAATATCGCCACCGTTGTAGCCTGTCAGCCTCTTAAATTCTCCTACTAGTGCCTTTTCTATCTCTTTCCCCTCCTTGACGAAACGATTCCAAAACATACATTTTCTAATACTTTTTTGCAAAAATGTCATAAATTAATTGAAAAACCTATTGCCAAGCTATTATTTATAGTGTAAGATGAACACAGTTAAACAAGAGCGTAGCAAACAAGCCCCTTGGGTTACGGTAGTGTTTGACGCGGCTACTGAAATAGCCGGATCGTTCTGTGGTGGGACGAAAAATTACTCAGAGCAATGTTGCTCCTTTGGCATGCTTTCGCTTTTACGATGCTGGTAACATCGTTGAATTGGAAGCGTGCCCAATCATTATTAAAGAAATATAAATGACTTCCTTCTGTTGCATTGGTAAGGTGCATAGGAAGGTTTGTTTAGGGTTGAGGATCTTTTTAAAAGAAATAAAAAAGAAAGATTTACACCGTTTGGAATAGACAGGCAACTTCGATCTCAAGAGCTTCAGCTACCCTTCTGAGCGACTTTATACTTGGGTCGCACTTATCGTTTTCAATATCACTCAAAGTATTCCCTTTGAGCTTTGCGCGTTCTCCAAGCTCGCTTAATGTCCACGCTTTTTTATTCCGATATTTGCGAACTTGGCTGCCGATTGTCAATTCATCCACCCCCTCTTAAAGTAATACCGAATAACTTGATTTCTGAGTTCTAGACTATCAATCCAGAACATACACCTATTGTATATCGGAGACAGCGATAAAGCAAGCTTAAAAGTAGTCAATTTCGGTATAATTGGAAAAATATTTTCATTTCAGTTATAGCGAACATATGTAAATGAGAATACTAATAATTAGATAATACTTTACATGAATGGATGGTGTGTCAAATGGACTACGGCCACAAGATTAGATATATTAGAGAAACAGTGAGGGGAATGACCCTTGCTGATCTGCGCGACCTAACAGGGTTTTCTTTATCCTACTTGTCTGATGCGGAAACAGGAAAGAGTAACATGTCAATCAGAGCATTAGAGAAGGTAGCCAAGGCATTGGGTGTTGACTCGGCATATCTGCTAGATAATAATATCATGTCTCTTCGTAAGCTGGTCGAGCTTAACAATGTTGACCTTCCGGAGGATCTGGTTGAGTTTTTTGCCAAACAAGAGAGTCTACCTTACGCTATGTTAGCCCGACAGCTTTACAACGAAAAAATAGACCCCGAATTTCTTCGTGATCTTCTGGAGTCGATCAAAAAAATGAAGTCTAAGTGAATATTTTTGTGAGTATCCAATCGCAATACATCGGATACCCACTTTTTTTTGCACATTTTTAGATATAAGTAAATATATAGTCGTAATTATGGTCATAAAGACCCCCTGAAGGCAGGGAAAATGTATTGTATTATAGGGTAAGAAAGGAAGTTTTGCAAATGATTGTTGAACGCGATTTAGCAGGATTCTTTAAGTGGATAGTAGTGGATGACGAACTGACTATACTTGACCCTCAGTATTTGTATGAGTTTGTTACTTATTTTTTCGGGTGATTATTTTGAAGGATAATTTGTTGAACCTGTCGAATTAAAGGGAAAAGGAAAAACCTCTTCGAACTACCCACCGCCAAAGTGATGTTCGAAGAGGCCCGCCAGACAGGAATTATCCTGTGTTTTGTGCTGTTTAATTCAAGTATAAGACATTTGACAACTCCTGTCTAGTTTCCTAATAGAAATTGACAGGGGTTTTTTGTTATGTTCAGATTGCCACGCCCTAAGAAAAACTATACAGAAGTACCCAACGTAGTATTTGACCAACTCATGCCAGATATTACGAATTTTGCTGCCCTCAAATGCTACTTTACCCTTATTAGGAAGTGTTGGGGTTGGGAGAAGGTTGGGGATTACCTGGCTATGCCTCAACTATTAAAACTAACTAGATTATCAAGGCCAAGTATTACGGCTGGGATGAGGTGGCTAGAGGAACGCGGTTACATATGGATAGTAAAGGCCGGAATGCCAGGTGACGAGAAGGTGATGTATTTTCTTTGTTCTGAGGACACAGAACACCTTGAGCGATCCGTAAAAGAAGGATTAATAAGTCCTAATACACTCTACGAAATGATGATGAAAGAGAGATAATAGTTATCCACAACCCAGTAAGATTCTTTCCCCCTCCCCGAAAGAATCTTACTGGGACCCCGAAAGAATCTTTCCCCACAAGAAATACTCTTACAAGAGTGATCTTATTATTAATACGCGCGAGGATATTATCCACAGAAAGGATGTGCATAAGTCGTGTACTTAACTCTCAAGGACTGTGCGGAATTAGCCAAAGTTGGGGTTAGTTCGGCCCGCTTTTATAAAGACAAGGAAGAGTTTAGGAATTACTTCAAAACAACAGGAGAAGGCAAAAAGATAAAATACGAACAAGATTCAACCGTAGAGCTGCTTTCATTTATTAGTAAATCATACTCCGAAGGGCTGGATGCAGATCAAATTGTTGGGTTAATGGAAAATAGATTCGGAATGATAGTTACCGACTTAGCAACGCAAGAACCGGACAACAACACCGAGGCAACGCAACAAGAAGATTTAGTGCAGAGTCTACGGGCCATGCTTCAGCAGGAGTTAAGCAGGAGGGACGAGCTAATCCTTGAATTACAAGAGGAAATAGAGGGTATAAGGCAAACCCTAACAGATCACAATAAGAGAGCAGAGGATAGGTCTAGGAGCGTAGAGGAGAGAGATAATGAGGTATTACAACGCCTGACGGAAATAAAAGAAGCACAACAACGCAATAATCCTTGGTGGAGAAAGCTATTTAGCCGGACATGATATGTCTGGTTTTTCTTTTGCCTAAATTTAACAGGAATATAGTACAAACAGTATCCCATACCTTCATGTAACACAACGATTACCCAGGAGGTACACAAATGGACGATATATCAATTCTTAGGGCTAGGTTAAGGAAAAGGGATAAGGATATTCGGCAAGCTATTATGTGTCTCAGCCTTGAAGAAGGAGAACTAGCCGACATGATTAGGGACGGACTGAGGAAAGTATTGATTGAAAGGGGATTGATGGATGAAGCAGCAAAACGTAATAGAAGAAGTCAGGGACCAGCTTAAATCGCTTTGGCTCCATCGTAAGGGCAATGATGCCCATGCAGCAGTTCAGGATTGCGTAGATGCCCTGTACTCCAAGGGTGAACTAAAACCTTTAATTATCCATAAATCAAAAGATGGTGAAGTATGGACGTTTAGAATCTTCCTTCCTCCTGGAACTGGATTCTCTGATTTTCAGAAAAAGACTCAACTATTTGCAGATGCAACAGGTGGTTCAGTCCATATCGAAAAGCACGGAAAATTAGTCACCATGGAGGTTATGACCGAGGAACTTAAAAAGAAGTACCCATACTCTCTCTATGACCACACTAAATATTCCAAGATGGAATTACCACTACCATTAGGTGTATCCGCTAAAGGATTAATAGTTAGGGACCTTGTGGATTATCCGCACCTACTAACAGCCGGGGAAACGAACTATGGAAAATCGAATCAACTCCATGTTATCGCGAACTCAATCCTCCTTTACAGGCCGGACACCAACTTGATTATCATCGACCCTAAATCGACTGAGTTTGATTATCTTAATGAAATGGCTTTGGTAGTAGACGAAATGAGTCAAGTTAAGGGTTTGTTCGAGTCACTGAATAAAGAGATGGATAAGCGAAAGAAGATTCTAAAGTCAGCATCATGCGCTAAGATCAAGAAATACCACAAGAAAGGCCACCAGATGCCCTATATAGTCCTAATTATAGACGAGTGGGCAGACTTGCCAGAAGATGCACAAGACAGCTTATGGAGGCTTCTGAGGATGGGGAGATTTGTTGGAGTACATGTGATTGCAGCCACACAGAGGCCATCCTCCAAAGTGTTTGAAAAGTTTGGTGATCTAAAAGCAATGTTTCTCGGAAGGATATGTTTTGTTGTGGCCGATATAATTAACTCCAGGATGATCTTGGACAGTGATGAGGCGGCACACCTTCCAGCAATAAAAGGCAGAGCTATCTATAAATGTGGTCTTGAGAAATTAGAGGTTCAAACATTGTTATTAGAACCCGACGAAGCGATAAAACTCTATAACAATAGGCCAATGATTGTACGAAGCGAGTTGATAAAGATTGAGCAATCACCAAAAATGTTATCGCCGCGATAGGGCAATAGTTGACCTCCTAGAATCTCAAACAGCACTAACTACGGATATGATTCACCTACTCTTATTCAAAGGTAATTGTCTCCGCATAGTTCAACGCCGCCTTGCCATCCTTTCATCTCCACCACACGCTAAAGTCAATCGTTATAGACTAAGGCTAGGTGAACCATATCATTACTACCTAGATCGTAGGCCGGGGCAGCTAGAGCATGTTCTAGGCGTGTCGTGGGTCTTCACTTGGATAACCGCAACTCTCTCCAATATGGAAAAACTTCATTGCTTCGACCGGGAGATTAAGGACTACAAGACTATTCGGCCGGATGCTTTTGTGGGGATAAAAAATCTATGGCAAGATGCTATGTATTTCTATTTCGTCGAAATGGATATTAATAGAAGTGGTAACGACTTTGCAAAGAAAGTTAAAAAATACAACGAGCTTTTTAATTCAGGAACCTATATGGATCAATGGTGGGTTCCCTTGTCCAAGCGATTCCCTGCTATTATCGTTGTGACTACTGGAAGAGTTAAACCTATCAAGGAGAAAATTGATAAAGAGAATGCCCATAATCTTGAATTTCGTGTTTATTCATTAGATCAAATAAAGGAGGAATGCTTAAATGGCAGAAGCAGCAAGGGAGGTATTCGGACCAGGTAAGCCTGGATTCGTAATTATCATCTTAGTTATGCTTGGTGTGGGATCTTGGTTAGGGGAATTAATTTTAGGAGCATTGAATAAGGGTCAGGTCGCAGGAATGCTAAGAACGGCAACTACAATTGTTGCTATCCTTTCGGTAGTAGCCGTAGCGTGGCAGTTGCTCAAGAAGTTCTTCGACTTTACGACAGGCGTGATGTAATGTGGCTTTATGGATTTTCCACATAGTATTTATTGCGGTAGCATCATTTATAGCCTATGTAATTCTTATCGCTGTAGAGAGAAAACAACTCGCTAACTTGGTTGCGATGGTGGCTATCATGTTGGGCCTACTAACTACTATACAGGATCTTGCTCCGACCCTGAAAAGGTTGAACGCAAGGATAGACTCTATCCAAGGTACAGTAGAAAGAGTTTCAAATATTGGTCAAGGTAGTAATGAGTTGCCAATGAAAGGTAAGATAACGAAATACTTCAACGGCGTGGACCATCACGGAATTGATATAGCTGCCAACGAAGGAACTCCCGTAACTTCGTATTGGGAGGGAGATGTAACCAAGGTATGTTGGGATGATATTTATGGAAATATGATTATCGTGAATCATGGAAATGGAGTCGAAACTTTATATGGTCACTTAAGTGGGTTATCTGTGAAAGTTGGCTATCCTGTAATCGCAGGTTCTAGGATTGGTAATTGTGGAAGTACGGGTAGATCAACAGGCCCACACCTACACTTTGAGGTCAGGAAGGAGGGGGTTGCTGTTGACCCTGTGAGGTACTTAAAGTAAATCCCCCTTGCTTGTCCTTTGGAATCCTTAATCATTCCCCCTTAACCCTCTTTTTCCTAGAAAAATCATAGGTATTTAGCGTATTTTGGCTTGTACATCAGTCGTTTATGGCGACCGATGCAGTGACTGATATAAAGAACGACCGATATAGTGACCGATTAGACATGATAACAAATCCCTCTATTCGCAATGATTAGAGGGATTTGTTTTGCATAATTGTTCGTTTTTCAGGTAATAATAATTTTGAGCAAAGGAGAGATGGATGATGAAAAGATTAGCTATATTAGCTGTGGTGTTAGTTGCGATGGCGGCCACAAACCCACCTAGAAGCGATTATGTAGCATGGGCAAAGGATAAGGTGATAGAGCGCAGCGCACCTGGCTTAGAGAGTGGATTAGTCTCTTTCTTTGGCGGGCCATTAATAAGTTCAGCCACGACATCTAAGGATATTTACTTTGGAACTATTTACACTACGTACTATGGCGAGAGGAAGGTAACTACTTTAGGAATGTTTAATCGGTTCATTCCCTTGAAATAGATAATGCCATCCGAGCTGGATGGCATTTGTTTGTGCTATTAGTATGTGAAATATTCCTTAATCTATTGGTCACTAGGCATTATAACTTTTATGGCATAATAAACGTCCTTTATCGTTATGTCTCCATCTTCAGCCTTTCTGATAAGTTCGTTTATTTTTAAGAGAATTTCCTTTTCTCCCATCCCTCTTCACTCCCTACAATATTGATTTAACTGCTTGCCATAGTGCATCTATAAGCTCAGCCTCATAATTTAATTTATCAAGATGGCGAAGTCTCACTTCCCAAGTAAATTTATTATCGTATTCTACTCCGAATACAGCATTTGTTATATTAATGCATCTGTCGTGTTCTTCAAGTACCTCGATACACTTCCCGATAGTAACCTTTTTGTGATGATAATTGGCGTAATCTTTGCGCCTTACACTTCCCCAATGTTGATTTTTGAATAGAGAGTAGAATTGTTCTTCGGTTATCTCTTTTGCTTGGGATGGAGTTATGTGTTGCTTCATTCCTGTTCACCCTCCCATACTTTTTCAATAGATTGTTCATGTAGTTTTCTTGTCTTTTCACGAATTTTTCTGCATCCTTGCCTTTGATTATTGGATATTCCCTTGGAGCTGAATCTATCTCCTTAAACCTCTGAACCGTCTCCCCATCGACTAAAATATACTCAAAGAACATGGCGTGAGGTCTTGCGAATACTTCTCCACCTTTGTTCTGATATATCGCAAGTCGCTCATCCGTCTCTGTGTGGTATGCCGATGCCGATATAAGAGTATAGATGCCACCTTTGTAGTGCTGGTATTTAGTCATAATTACTTTAACCTCCTACCACACATAGGACAAAAATTTATATAGATGCGTTCCGAGGAAACCAAATCATTGTTAGCTCGTAACTCACACTTTACGTCATCCACATACCATCTATTATGCACGGTATGACTAATTAATTGTTTACCCTTCATGCAGTAGTTACATCCGTTAGTTATGGGAACCTCCATTAAGTTCCGGATTGATTGCATTTGCTGCTTTACATATGGATTATCACTCAACTTACTTCCCCTCCTCAAAACTCCCAATACCCTCATTGATCTCCTCAAGCTTTAGTAGACAATAGAAACTCTTATGAATAATCATTTCCGGCAAATCATCATGCCATTGAATAATTAGGACTTCATCACCTTCATGTATAGGCATTGAGCAACCTTCGCAGTTAATCATCTTGTTTCACCTCCTTCTCAACCCCTACTAACCTTAGAACATTTGGGGCATATCCAGCCATATAGCGTAGTGTTTCTCCAACCATGTTTCCTTGCGAATTCGATTGTGTCCTTTTTATTATTTCCACTAAATTGCTCCCATTCTCCACATTCTTCATTTCCGCACCAGAATGTATATTCCTTAGAAATGTAACCGATACCCATTCGCTTATTCCCCCTCCTCCCCAATCTCTACCACCTGAGAAAACTCACCAAATTCATTCGCCCTGCATGTTATCCTAACATCTCCCACTAGTACGCAGTTCCCGGACTTTGTTCCCCATGTACATTCTTTGCATTTTTCATACTTATTCATAGTTATTTCTCCTCCCCAATCTCTCCTCCGCCCTTAAAAATAATATCCCTAAGTATCCCCCTCGCTTCGTCATCATCAGATACGCCAAATTGGGCAGCCATAATGTCGATAAATTTTTCTTCAATTAAGTCTTTAGCTGATTGCTTATTCATCTTTACCTTCCTTCTCAATCTCTTCCTTTCTTATCATCCACTGACGATAGAAACAAAAAGTTCCATAATACAAAACACCGCTAACAATTATAAATATTGCAAACCAATCTGTTTTCATCCTACTTACTTATTCCTCCTTAATAATTAATACCCATCAAATTCAGGCAAGCTATCATATTCCTCTTGAGTCATTTCTTCAGCCTGTATCATATATGGGCCAAATACAGCGATTGCGGTTGCGTCGTTAATATCTCCCGTTATTGGCAATGATTCTAGTGATTTCTTCAGCTTAGGTAAATTATCCCTAGTGAATCCGCACTCTTGATCTTCTCCCGATTCATCTAGTTCGGTTTTTAGCTCTATAATCACATCACCTGAATTGGTTGTTATTGGCCCGTAGTCGTGGTCGGTGTGGCACATTCTATAGACTCTCATCCTATTTCTTCCTCCCTCGCTAATCCATCGGTTTCAATTAACTCCATTCAACCCCTGTTTTATCCGAAAATATACTCTTCAAATCTGACATTTTGGCACAATCTTTTCTACCAGAATAACCAAAACTAATGTTATCGTCACACCCTTTAATTAATTCGTATATCTGCTTTGCCTGTTTTCTATCTACCTTTCCATTGCAATCGCTTTGATATAGAAAATTAGCAACTTCTATAGTTACTTCCCCTTGTTCATTAAGTTCCTCGGTAGCAGCGTTGTACTTTTCAAAAAACTCTGTTCTTTTATCTCCACTTGAAAATATAACTTCTGGAACATCCATACTCGTGTAATGCTCATGAAATTTAACGCCAACTTTTTCGGATACCATATTTCTGAATCTACCAAAACCGCCATACCCCATGTCACAACTATGCCTTTTTGAACTTATTGTTATTCCCACCCTTATTTACCACCCTTCTTCTTCCTAATCTCCCGAATAGCCCAAATCCTAAACCAAGCACTAGCTGATAAGTATTATTAATTAATCTCTCGTCTCTCGTCATACTTAGTTTCATAATAACGGTTAATCCTTATCTCTCCTGATAAAAAATGAATGATGCTGTGGTCTCCTGATGTGTACTTAGTTTTAAAATGAGCATCGATTATATTCTCCATTGTGTAGATATCATTATCAACCGATGTATTCCTTTGGCTATCCCAAAGGTGGAACCATGTATCCACAACATAAGCCCACTTCTTGCTCGTTAGCTTTGAATGTTCCTTTTTCCTATATCGCTTAAATGATTTTAAGTAATAATCAATACTTTCTTCCTCAAAATCACCAACAACATATCTAAGTTTGTATTCAGAAAAAGATATAGCCTTTTCTTTTACACACGAATTTACATCGTCAGATGAAATTCCCATGTTATTAGTATTGTGCTTTGTATTCTTAGACTTAGTATTATTTGCTCTCCCATATAGCGTTTTTGTTTCCGCTACCTTGGAGTCTTTAATTCCTCCCGAATGGCGTAATTGTGATGTAGTAATGGTTTCAGCTTGTTTTATCTTGCCTTTAGCCAGTAAGTCTTTTAGGAGAGATTCGTTATCCAGAATAGAGAAATACCTCTTAGGAGGCATACCTCTTCTATCGGAGTCTATCAATCCCAATGTTTCCAAGTTCTTAATTGCACTCCTTTGAGCTTTTTCACCTAAACCCGTTCCTGATTGCAGATCACTAATTGTATTGTAGAAGTAACCGTCACTTTCAAGCCTGTCTCTGTCTGAAAAATAACTAAACCTAGATACTAATTCTGCGTAGATAATTGATTCGTGAAGTCCAATTGCAAATATTAAGTTCTTATTTACAACAATACTCCCGTCTGCTCTAAGTAAGTCGTAAATAGGATTCACTTCTTTTTCATCTCCTTATCAAAGATCCTTCTCACAAATTCAGACTTCCTTATTCCTATTTTCTTAGATTGTTCCTCTAACCATTTATTCTGCTGTTCCGTGATGTATAGGTCTATTCTTTTCACCATTTCACCTCCAAATATATGTGTTAATTATACACCATAAAGTAATAAAAGTACAGGTTTAACGCAGAGCAAATTCCTATATTTTGGCATAAAAAATAACCCCCACCTTTACGGCAGGGGAAATTGCAAACTATGCAAATTGCTATTCTGTTTTATCCTTACCCTTCAATGCATCAACCACAGCATTGATACCTAAGCCACTAGAAAACGCCAATAGACCAGTTATGACCTGACTTAGTAATCCAGTGTCTACAGGCTGCCCTGTCATGACTGATGCGATAACAACGGCGAGGGTTATGGCTATTACGCCGAAGATGGCGAGTATAGTTGAGTTATCCTTCATAAGGTTCACTCCTTTCTTGCGTTGTAAACCCTTCCGGGAGGGCTTACGGTTTACAATTGATCTACGCTAATTCCATCCTTTTGGCAGCAAAACCAAGTTTGTTGATATCCTTAATCGCTTGGTCTGCCAAATGATCCAGAACGCGAACTGATAAATAAACATCGTTGGGATGGATTTTCTTTGGCTTAACTTCTTCTGCCACATTCTCAACTCCTCTCAAGCCATTGAATAGTCTCTCCCAAGGAAACCACGGACCCGGGCAATCCGGTCGGTCAACGCTGTCAATGCGGTAATGGCCGATGATATGTTCTGAATCAATGGGAATTGAATATTTAGTAGTGAGCTCTTTGTGGAGGAATAAGGTAGCTTGATATTGTTCTTCTGTTAGGCTGCCATCATATCCTTCATGCTCGATACCGAGGGTGTAACGATTGCAATTCGTGCCATCATAAAGCGACCAGTTAGGCTTATTTGCGATACCTGCATGATAGGCAGCACTTCCCTCCTTGACGAGCTGAATAATCCTTCCCGACCTTGTGATGAGGTAGTGGGCACTAACCTTGGACGCTGGATTCTGAAACCATGAGAGGGCACTCTCTGCTGTACCTGATGTTGTGTGGTCAACGATAGCTATGATGCTTCTGCCGTTTCTGCTACCGAAGTTGGGGGATGGGGACCATTCTTCTATTGGCATAATTGCCCTCCTATCTAGCCTCTAACTTTCTCTCGATTCTCTCAACAGACGTTTGGACATCCTTGATAACCTCCAGGTTGTCAGACAGTTTTTCGATTGTCGTAATATACCTGCCTTCTCTCTCATCATTGGTCTGGAGTATCCACTTTATCAGCCATGATAATCCACCTATTGACAATACAAACAGGGATAGGAAGATAATATTGTTATCAATTCCGTACTTTATCAAACTTTCCAAATTACAACCCCCTCGTTTTAACTTTATCCTCGATTGCCTTTATGGTTTCTGGGCCTATCCCGCTAACCCGATCCAGTGCCCAAACGTCTTCATAAGGCCTACCTTCAACGATTCTCCTTGCTAATACTGGGCCGATGTCAGGAAGAGATTCTAAAGACTCAATGCTTGCAGAATTTATATTTATTTTGGAGTATTCGATGTAAAGGGCGAGGAAGGACATAGACAAAAGGACTACGGTTAATACGCCGATGATTAGCGGTTTATTTGGTTTAATGTCTGCTACATACTCGCTTGTCTCTTGAAATGCTTTTCTGTAGCCCTTGCTCCATAGTTTAGTGCTTTCGTTGTGGTTGTCCGGTGGAAGTCGTTCTTTTTCTTTGAGCCAGTTGCATAGCTTAACCCACATAGTTGCACCCTCCTTTTGGGAATAGGAAAAGACAGGCATCAATTCGATACCTGTCTTTTTAGGTGCGATATATCAGCACCCCTTGTCATTGGGATTTGTCCAGTAATACTAAGGCTGCTCGGACAAGGAGCGTGCGTCGCTAAATGATCAGTTTAGCCAAGCCTTAGTTTTAATAGTGTACCACGGATGTCGATTTACGCAAAGACAATTACTGTAAAGTGATTTTATTATTTTGCAACAAATTACAGTAAATTTCGCAAAAACCAAATGGTATAATTATGGGAAAATTTAGAGGAGGTATGAGATGAAAAGAATTAAGTCAGTGGTTCTAGCTATGATGATGGTCGTAGTGCTTGCGTTACCTGTGATGGCGGGGGAATTGTCAGAGAATACAAAGCAATCTAATTCGTCTAAAATCGAATCAGCATCCGTTAAAGCACCAAAAACAGCAAAAGCAAAGGCTGTATCTAGTAGCCAAATTAAAATCGGTTGGAGTAAAGTTGCGGGCGCGGATTACTACCTTGTCTATTCTTGTGATGAGAAAGATGGAGTATTTACCCTACTCGTCAACTCTGATGGAGCAAACGATTTTGCATGGGCTGGTAATTATTCAGCTAGTGTTTACGACGTACCGCCTAGTACCACGATGTACTTTATGGTCGCTACCGTAAAGGATGATTATATGTCTCCTTACAGTAAAGTGGTTAAAGCGACAACCCTAAGGCCTAATAAATCGGAACAGATTACAGCCATGAGGGCGCAGGAAGTCATAGCCCCACCTGGTTCAACGCTAGCCATCAATGCTAGGATAAATAATCTAATTATTGAACTGCAGATTCACAAGTTAAGATATGAATCCAACACTACATTTAAGCGAATAGTTCAGGGGATGATAGTGCAGGGATCAAATTTAACTTTAAAGGCCAAGCAATATAACAACATCTCAATTCAGGTCATGAATGGATCCATGAAGGATGATGAAGCAATAGCTCAGTTACAGGCATTGAGTTTGGCTAAATAAAGAGATAAAAAGGAGTGGGTGGATAATCCTGCTCCTTTATTGTTACGTAGGTAAATGATAGACTGTTGCATAAAGAAATGGAGGGAGAGAATGTTCGGCTTAATTCTAGCCAGTTCCATTTTGTTGAGTTGGGTAATAGACTTAGTATTATGGCAGGGTATTGTTGTGGTATTGTTCTGTAGCTGTACTTATTTAACCGGATACAAGATGGATCAGGTGGGAGGTATTCGCAAATGGATGAGTTAATAGTTTTCGTTATGGGATGTATGATATGTGGTGGTGTTTGGCACGGAATAGCATGGCTAGATAGATGGAATGAAGATAGAAAAAGGAATAAAGTCGTTTAACTAAGCAGAGGAATTTACCTCTGCTATTTTATTCCCCTGCTTTTCAATAACTGTTTTTTGGATTCCTCATACGCATCCCTAATGGCATCTGCTAGTTTTTCGGCCTTTTTCTTGTCATCACCACCCATATTCACAATGTGACTCATTTTTTCCTCAGTGCTTTTGCCTATGGACCTCTGAAAAGTTGTTATTTCCTGCGGGGTAAGTTGGATGGACACGCCTTTGTTGGTCAGTGTTTTTGGTGCTATTTTCGGAAAGATAGTATTATCTCCTGTCGATTCATAAATCCTTAGAATTTCTTTTTGGACTTTGTTTGGTTTAAATTCAGTAGATGTTCCAGGATTTACAAAGATATTGAACAAACTATTTTTGCCTTGAAAATTCTGCATTGTTTCACCAGAGGTATTGATCTTAGGTTCAAGAGAAGAAGTTAGCCCCGGTATCTTGGACTTTATAAGGTTCTTCTCGGTGCCTAGGTTAGTGGGTGAATACGTTGAACGTTGAGTGGGGTCTAATACTTGTGATATCTGCTTACCAATGGTGGGGACAAATTGATTTGGCGCATTAAGCGCGGTAGTAGCAAGGTTGTCCATTGGGCTATATCCACTCATGAACCTCGTAACCCCTTGCAGTAATGATTGCTTAAATAATGTTTCGCCACCGCTTTTTACGGCATCCACAACAACATTTTCGGCTTCTTTGCGATCCTTGCCTTTAAGAAATATATCTGCCCCTATTGCCAGCGCCATACTTGCGGGCTGCATCCATGAATAGGTATAAAGATTATCACCAACCTTAAAGGCATAATCCTCTTTACCTAGACCGCGCTCGAACGCTGCTACATCCTTATCCTTGTTTCCTGAACCCGTAATGATACCCTTCTTCGCTAAATCATACCCAACCATGATTATCGCCGTGCCAGTTACGCTTCTTGATATAGAGTCAACGAATGCCTTTTGATCAAAGGTTCCTTTTTTGATCTTAGTGGCTTCCCTCAGCGCGGTTGCCACCCCGGTAGGACTGTATTCTACAGCTCTTTTTAAAATATTTGCAGGAGTTTTAACGAATGGCATAACGATGTTACCAAGTCCAAACTCCGAGCTACCTAGTCCAACTGCCGAACTAATCTTATTCAGCGATTGTTGCGCCATCTTAAACCCTTCGGTCATGGCATTAACATCCTGGTAAGTTCTTTGCGTAGCCGTTTTCTGTGCTTGAGCAATCATCTCCTGAGTTGGCTTATCAACCTTAGCCAGCTTCATCATTTGACGAAGTACGTCATCATAAGCTGCTTTATGGAATGGGGTATCGCCTAATTTTAGACCCGTGACGGTTCCTCGATCCAATGCGTTTAACACCTTGTTATCAAAAACCCTCTTATCTGAGAACTCATACTGGGTTGGATTGTTATACGTATCTATCCCCAACTTGGCATCCTGTACGGTTAGTTTTGCCCCCTCTTTCATACTCTTTAATTGCTTCAGGGGATTAGGTAAACTTGTTGTTCGATTCGTCTTTAATATCTTGCTAGTAATTGCATCGATTGGGGCAGCTAGTACGTTGCTTGCATTATCAACTGCACCGAATACAGTATTGCCCAAAATATTTCTCACCATAGACTTCGGATTTAATAGTAAAGAGATCCTCTGTAATCCTTTTACCTTATCGGATAAAGTAGCGGGAACCTTTTCTGATATTAGCTTCATTATTTGCGCCATTGCAATATCTTTTTCTCTGCCATCATCCAAGGATTGAACCCTCTGCATTGTATCGGTGATAAACTGACTGTCTTCAGGTGTTAGCTCAATCTTGTTAGCCTTGGTTCCCAATCTTTTTAGGATATCTTTATTTGCACTATTAACAGTCCTTTGGGCATACAACAACATTCCCTCAGGGGACAGCCTTTTAAAGATACTGGCTGCCTGTACTGCTTGACCTGCTGTAGTCAGTTTTTCTGCCAATTCAGCAATAAGCTTATTGGCTCCTGCGTTGTCACCGTCCTTAATAGCCTTAACGATTAATGCCTCACCTAACGCCACGTCATCAGCATTTATTCCCTTTGACGGGGCATCAAATAACTCTCTCGCCTTTATGGAATCTGCACCAACGACAGACTGAGCCTTTTCGTAAGTCTCTTTGTTCGTGATTGGTTCATAGGTAAGTGGATTCTCGTCTAAATTTGCCTTGATTTCGTCAGGGGCCACCTTTGAGTCTCTAATATTTTGTGCAAATTGACGTTCATTAATCTGCGGTTGATTTACAGACATCCTATCAGGTCCCTTGAGGGTCAATGTAGATGATGGACTTTCAATCGAAGTAGCAGCACTTCTATTGCCCAAAGAATTAATAGGCTCACCAATCGGCGCAGCAGATTCCCCAACCTTGGGGATTTCTTCAACCGTCCTCCCTCCCGGAACCTGCTCACCAGGAACAACCGATCCTCTTATCCTTTGATCAGGCTTTATCTGAAATCTATCAAGTGGCCCGCCTGTCGGAAGTTCAATCCTTGGGGCGGAAAGTTCTTGCTGTAGTCGCGATGCTTGGATAGGTTCTCTAGGACGCAAGAGGGGTTCCATGGCAGGAGATTGTGCAATTGGTTCCAATGGTACACCGCGAGGCTTAAGGACATCTCTAGCACCCTCTACACCCTTACTTATCCCTTTAAGCGCGCCCCTTGCCGCTACCCCACCGAACAGAACGCCAGGTAACTGCTTCTCCCTCTCGATAAGATCCTGAATACTTCCGCCTTCACTCAGATTCTGCGTAGGCGCAACGACCGTTCCGAAAGCTGTAGCGTCAGTCAATCCTCCTTTAATAAAACCAGGGACCTTCTCTGCTACTGAGGCAATTCGTGGAGCCAGCTTTCCAATTCCCTGCGCCGCCCCCACCACAGCCTTCTCCCCGGTCATCCACAATGGCAAACTAGGGATCTCTTTTCCCAGCATTGCGGGAAGAGAATCAGCAGGGTTTGCCTCTAAATACTCCTTATTTGCCTGTATTTCCGCTAGTTGTTGTCTGCCCATGTCGGCCATACCTGGGAGAGTATTTTTTGTTAGCAAGTTGGCAATATCTTCGTTTTGTCTGGCCGAACCTGTTTTCGCTAATCCTTGGGATAGGCCAAGAGCAATTTCACTGCCTATCCCCTTGATGTCGCCAGCTTTTACTTGATCCCATGTCGAGGATTGTTTAAGGGGGGGATCATCGGGCAGTGGGGTCTCGCCTTCCATCCTGCGAAAATCTCCCATGGACGAAGTTGGTTCATGAGGCTTATCTACCTCCGGCATATCTAGCCCGAAATACGAGAATGGATTATTGGCTTCCTTCTTTGATTTTCCGTTCGGATCATCAAGGCCGAAGTAAGAATATGGATTACTCATTTTATCATCTCCTTACTTCGAGGTGGGATCAAAATCAGGATACCTTCTCCGCCTTGTGTAATCTCCTATGTCGATAAGATCAACCCCTTTATTGGCAAAGATAGAAGCGTTTGTCCTGAAGTAATTTAAAATCTCGTCCTCTCCCTTGCCTTGAGCGTCCATGGCATCAACGAGCGCAATGGCTTGGTTCTGTGCTATCTTCGCATCTTGTCCGGACACCTCGTTCGGCTTTAGTGCCTTTGTCTTAATAGGCTTAATACCCCCTAAAACACTAGGCACATAACCCTGGGTTTCACTAGGTAAAAACCGAGATACCGCAGACCAATCCCTACTACCAGCCTTACTAATTGCATTATCCACAGCACCCGGCCCAGCATTATAAGCAGCCAACGCCAATTCATTGCTGCCGTATTTTTGCAATTGCTGGCTGAGATATTTCGTCCCACCCATAATACTCTGTTCAGGATTTGACGCATCGGTAACCCCCAACTCTCTCGCAGTACCCGGCATGAGTTGCATTATCCCACTTGCCCCTGCCGAACTGATGGCACTTGGATTTCCTCCGCTTTCTTGGGTAATTACCGCATCAATAAGTCCGGGAGATACCCCGAATTGACTAGCGTACTTATTGATAGATGGAGCATATTGACCCGCACTGGATCCACCTCCACTACTAGGCCACTCACCAGTTACATTCAACTCATTCACATTGGCATTCTGCTGAGATATCTTACGGCTTTCCGCATCATTGTAATTATTAGAGTTAAGGTTCGCCATAAACTGAGCATTCTTAATCGCATCAGCAGTTCTCTCGTAAGTATCCTCGCCCTTATATCTAGCCATCATTTTACCAACATCGTATTCGTTAGAAAAATTATCCTGACTAATGGTATGGTCAAGCGCATCCTGCTTGTACTTGTTAGAGATAGAATCCTGCCCCTTGTCATAGGTGAACTTATTTTGGTTATAGGCATTATCAATGGCACTCTGTATCTGTTTTTGTTCCATAAGGAGTCTGTCCATAGACGGTCTTCCTCTATCAGAGTCAGGGCGCGGAGCAGCATTGCCGGCAATGACGGACTGCCTTATTTGGGCAGCGGTATCATTTGTTTCAAAGGGGGAAGATGAGGAGGAATCGTTATTCCTGAGATAACTATCGTAAGCCCTAGAAGTTCCCTCGGCAGTATCGCCAAAGACGCGCATCACAGAAGGGCCAAGCATTTCGTCAGTAATGCCCGTCCCTACTCCTCCTAGAAACACATCATCTTCGTTGAACTTGGTTTGACCAGGAATGTATAACTGAACACCTTTGTCCTTATTTTTTTCGTAATCAGTCTGTAACCCATATACAGCCATACGCTATCATCCTTTCTACATAGTCGGAATAGCGATACACCCTATCCCGAATAGTACCCCCTACTCCCGTTAGAGTTGGTGAATGTGTAACTGCCATCAGCGTACTTAGTTATATTTGTTGCTCCTGGATGTAATGCTGAAATGGACGCAGGAAGCATTGTTACTGATTGTCCTCCCGAACTCGACGGTGATCTAGTCAGCGTCTCACCGGTTATAGGATTAGTAGCGGCGAATCCATCGAATCTATTCCAATCCATTTGGTTCGTAAATCCATTTTGTTTTTGCATTTCCTTAAATTCTCTCTCCCACTGCTTCAACTTTTCCGCAAACTCATACTGCTCATTACCTTGTGCGAGACCATTTGAAGTTGGCACACCATAATAGGCGTATGCGTCCCTATTGGAGCTATCTGATATTTTATTGTCAGCAGTTCGATACGTCACCCTTGAGCCTTGTGCATTATAAGGATTACCCGGCCTACTGATAGGCTGAGTTGTTCCAGATGCAGTACGTATAGCATTTGCCTGTTGTGCTATAGCAGGGTCTTGGGGAACAGTCGAACCACTTATATTAGTCCCAATGGGATAACCAGCTTGTTGACTCTGTCCGGTTGTACTCGGAATAGGCGTACCGTCCGTATAGTATCCCGGTCTATTCGGGTCAACTGTAGGCATATCAATCATCCTTTCTTACTTTTCCTTATAGGTAGGAATACCATTTATATTCCCTGTTTTACTGTACCA
>Ga0209000_1000513_pt1 | contig 36656 bp, 35 predicted proteins | sample RifGroD2_FD_183998 | JGI IMG/M metagenome (GOLD analysis project Ga0209000, IMG submission 183998) | Groundwater microbial communities from Rifle, Colorado, USA - Groundwater D2 (SPAdes) (version 2) | ecosystem: Environmental > Aquatic > Deep subsurface > Groundwater | place: Rifle, Colorado... | reverse complement strand
ATCAACGTAAAAACAATAAATTCACAGATAGGCGATATTACTTTAAAAGCTGATAATTCAATATTGGATGCGCTTGACATAAGTTTAGATAATACGACAAATGTTACAGGCAAAAAGCTGACTCTTACAGCTGTAAACGGTTCTATTGGTTCTTTAACAAGGGATTTAATAGCCACATCATCTGATACAATCAATATGACCGCTCAAAACAATATAACGGTGGCTTCTGACTCAACCAATAATACCGATATGGAAGCAAAAACAGGTAATATCAACGTAAAAACGATAGTTTCCCAACTGGGAGACGTTACTTTAAAAGCCGGTAATTCAATATTGGATTTAAATTCAGATGATTCTGCCAATATCACAGGCAAAGATCTGATTTTAACGGCAGTAAACGACTCTATAGGTTCATCTTTAAGTGATTTAAGAACCATATCCTCCAATAAAATTAATATGGCTGCCAAAAAAGACATATATCTTACCGAAGACGCCGGTGATTTGATTTCTGACAGTATAAAAGCAAATACAGGCTCAATAAAACTTACAACAGTCAATGGAAATATAAAAATCAACAATATCAGCGCCGCTGAAGATATAAATATTAAGGCAAATGGCGATTTGATAGATATTGAAACCATTGACCCAAAGAAAATTGATTTAGCTGTCAGCAATACGGGCGGAAGCATAGACGTAAACAAAGGATTTGTTTCAGAATATGTTAAAATGACAGCTGACAATATTAAAGGTAACTTTGAAGATACAAACTTTAATAATCCTCTTACTTTCTATATCACAGCAAATAAAAATGCAAATGCAAAAAACATAAACCTTGATGTAAATGCAGGCAACTTTGGAATAGAAAAACTTGCCTCAAATTATGCAAGAATTAACTCCAAGTATGATGTTCTAAACTGGCAGCAGGTTAAAATCGGAGACAGGCTTGATCTCATTACACCAAGCAGGACAATTTTACTTAAAAATATTTTGGGACATTTGGATCTTACAAAAGATGTTGAATTATATGAAACCGGCTGGTTTAACTTTATATCTGATTCTTTTGGCGTTAAAACAAGTGCATTTGTTAAATACGTTGCACCAGGACAAAGAGTTAACTGGGATTCACAACCTGTTAAGACTTCAAATTCTGCTGTAAGCAGCAATAATAGCAATATGTCTAAATCACAGGAAGATACTCATGAAATATTAAATCCACCCGACCTGAGAGACCAACTTCAAAACAAACGCGATTCTATCAGATATACTATTAATACTGACGGTATTATTAAAATTGCAGACAGAAATATCAATATAAAAGTTATTGATATTTCATCCGGTGGGGCTGGCATTTCAGTTAATAAAGATATCTCCATCGGAGAACAACTGGATTTTAAATTAAATTTTGATGAACTTGAAATCAATACCAAATCAACTGTTGTAAGCAAACAGTATGATGAAGAAACCGGTACTTATAAATTAGGATTAAAATTTACAGACCTGACTCCTGATATTGCCGAAAAAATCCCTTATACTTGTATGTCATTAAGTTTATTATAATCGTATAATTCTATAAGGCTTTAATAGATAAAAATTTTGATATTTATAATGACCTGTTTCCCAAAACCTCACATATTTAAAACTTAGAAACTCCTATATAGAATAAAACAATAGGAGAACTAAAAATGAAACGTCGAACAGATTATTAAGCTTCTGAAATAAAATAAAGCCGGAGCAAAAGTAGTTGATTTATACAGAAAATATGGGTTTTCAGATGAACCATATTACACTTGGAAAGACAAATATGGTGAAATATAAGCTTAAGATGCCCGAAGATTAAAACATCTTGAGGATGAAAACAACAAGCTCAAAAAATTTGTAGCTGAGAATAATGCTATCAAGACTGCAACATCAATTTTTTATTGGTTAATTTTATTAAAAATTTAACCTGATAAGTTGACAATAGGTCATGGTTGTTTGAAAATAAATCTAAATATATGTGTTTTATATTAGAAATTAAATAATAAAAAGTAATTCCAAGGAGGAATAAGTGCCTACAATTAATCAATTAGTTCGCAAAGAACGCGCAAAACAAATCGAAAAAACAAAATCACCTGCATTAGCTAGCTGTCCTCAGAGAAGAGGCGTTTGTACAAGGGTTTATACAACAACCCCTAAAAAACCAAACTCAGCTCTCAGAAAAGTAGCTAGAATAAGATTAACAAACGGATTTGAAGTAACTTCATATATTCCCGGAGTTGGTCACAACTTGCAAGAACACTCTGTGGTACTGATACGTGGCGGAAGAATCAAAGACTTACCAGGAGTTAGATACCATACTGTCCGCGGAACTCTTGATGCTGCAGGCGTTAAAAACAGAATGCAAAGCAGAAGCAAATACGGAGCAAAAAGACCTAAAAAATAAGCTATTCCTAATTTGAATAAATATAATATTATAAGTATAAAATGAGGTTAACAATTAAATGTCACGCAGAAATAAACCACAAAAAAGAGTACCGCTACCAGATCCTATTTTTAATAGTGAAGATGTGGCAAGATTCATAAACAGATTAATGAGAAGAGGCAAAAAAAGCATTGCTGAGAGAATTTTTTATAATTCTTTAAACATCATTAAAGAAAAAATTAAAGATGAACCAATTGAAGTTTTCCAAAAAGCTTTAAAAAATGTTACTCCGTTAATTGAAGTTAAAGCAAGAAGAATCGGTGGTTCAACTTATCAAGTTCCTCTTGAAGTAAGACCTGACAGAGGGATTGCACTGGGATCAACCTGGTTAATCGACACAGCTAAAGCTAAAACCGGTAAACCTATGGAAGAAAAACTTGCACAAGAACTTATCTCCGCTTATAACGGCGAAGGCGCTGCTGTTAAAAAACGTGAAGATACTCACAAAATGGCTGAAGCTAACAAAGCTTTCGCTCATTACAGATACTAAGATGCAGTTTTAAAAAGACTATAGGGTTTTTCACAAAAATCAATTAGTCTTTTTATATTTATATTCAAGATAAGACGACAAACGCACAGAAACAAATTAAATTTAATTCGGTCTTAAAAATATAAGAACTCATATATTTAAAGAAAAAATTGAATTTAATTGATAATTATAAAAATTGAATAAATGAGTTTTTGAATTTTTAAGAGGTAGACAGATCATGAGCAGGAATATCCCACTGGATAAATTTAGGAATATTGGTATTGCGGCACACATAGATGCCGGCAAAACGACTACAACAGAAAGAATACTTTTTTATACGGGCAGCAGCCACAAAATCGGTGAAGTACATGATGGTACTTCTGTAACTGATTTTATGGAACAGGAAAGAGAACGCGGTATTACAATCCAATCAGCTGCTGTAACAAGTTTTTGGAAAGGTTATCAGGTTAACATCATTGATACCCCCGGGCACGTTGACTTTACAGTTGAAGTAGAACGCTCTTTACGTGTTCTTGACGGTATGGTTATGGTATTCTGTGCTGTCGGCGGTGTTCAATCACAGTCCGAAACAGTATGGAGACAGGCGAACAGATATCAGGTTCCCAGAATTATATTCGTTAATAAAATGGACAGAACAGGCGCAAATTACTATAGAGTAATTGATCAAATCCGTGACAGACTTCATGGAAATGCTGTTCCTATTCAACTGCCTATCGGCGCTGAAGAAAACTTAACAGGAATCATTGATCTTGTTCATGAAAAAGCTTATATCTATAAAGATGACTTAGGAAAACAAGTTGAAGAAACTGACATTCCTGAAGACATGAAAGAAATTGCGGCTAAATACAGAGAACAGCTCATAGAATCAGTTTCGGAACATGATGACGAATTAATGATGAAATTTCTTGAAGGTGAAACACCTACATTAGAAGAAGTTAAATCAGCTTTAAGAAAAGCAACAATCGCAAACAAAATTTTACCTGTAACATGCGGTTCTGCTTTCAAAAATAAAGGTGTTCAAATATTGCTGGATGCAGTAATTGATTATATGCCTTCACCTATTGACATTCCACCTATAAAAGGGCTTCTTCCTAACGGAAGCGAAACAGAAAGAGCTAGTTCTGATGATGAACCATTCTCCGCTTTAGCTTTCAAAATAATGACAGACCCTTATGTAGGAAGATTATCCTTTATCAGAGTATATAGCGGAGTTCTTAAAGCAGGTAGTTATGTATTAAACACATCTACAGGCAAAAAAGAACGTATTAGCCGTTTAGTGCAGATGCAAGCTGATACAAGAAATGAAATTGACGAAGTAAGAGCCGGTGATTTGGCTGCTGCTGTTGGACTTAAAGCCACAACAACAGGCGATACACTATGCGATGAAACCAACCCTATTATCTTAGAATCAATGGAATTCCCTGAACCTGTAATTTCTATCGCTATCGAGCCTAAAACAAAGGCTGATCAGGATAAATTATCTATGGCTCTTAATAAACTGGCTGAAGAAGATCCTACTTTTAAAGTAAGAATAGATCAGGAAACCGGTCAGACAATTATCTCCGGCATGGGCGAATTACACCTTGAAATCATCGTTGACAGACTTTTAAGGGAGTTCAAAGTAGGCGCTAATGTTGGTAAACCACAGGTTGCTTATAGAGAAACCATTACCAAACATGTAGAAGTTGAAGGCAAATTTATCCGTCAATCAGGTGGTCGTGGTCAATATGGTCACGTATGGATTAAACTTGATCCGCTTGAACCAGGCAGCGGTTTCATATTCGAGAACAAAACCGTTGGAGGTTCAGTTCCTAAAGAATACATCGGTGCTGTGCAAAAAGGTATTGAAGAAAGTATGACAGGCGGTGTAATTGCCGGATACGAAGTAATCGACTTTAAAGCCACTCTCTTTGATGGTAGTTATCACGATGTTGACTCTTCAGAAATGGCATTTAAGGCGGCTGGAAGCATAGCTTTTAAAACAGGTGTTAAACAAGCCGGCGGTGTTATACTTGAGCCTATAATGAAAGTTGAAATAGAAGTTCCTGAAGACTTTTTAGGTGACGTAATCGGAGATCTTTCCTCAAGAAGAGGTCGTATCGAAGGTATGGAAGCCATTGAAGGAACCGGAATCCAAAAAGTTAACGCAGCGGTTCCTCTTTCCGAGATGTTTGGTTATGCAACCGACATCAGAAGCAAAACACAGGGACGCGGAACTTTCACAATGGAATTCTCCAAGTATGAACAAGTTCCAAACAACATTGCTGAAGAAATCATCGGCAAAACCGCTGTATAAATTTCTTAAAGAATTAGCATAGTTATACAATTTAAAATAATATCCAAACCTTGAAAAATAAAGGTTATGGATATTATTTTTTTTGACATAAGTTTAAGTAAATTTTCATTAAAAACCTATTATTCTCTTTCCGAAAAAAGTTACTTACCAACTAGAGAAAGGGATTTTGAAACCATTTTTTCTATGGGGAATGGCTATATTGGCACGAGAAACAGCCTTGAGGAGCTTTATCCGCAAAGTACGCCGGGAACTTTTCTTGCAGGGTTTTATGAAAAAGATATCTATAATGATTTTAATATTTTAGTTAAAATTCCTGACTGGACAAGAATAAAGATTTTTGTAGACGAGGAACAACTTGATTTAACAAACAATGAAACGCTTTTCCATCGAAGATATATTGACTTAAATAATGGATGCGTTGTCAGAGAATGGCAATGCGCAGACAATATAGGAAGAATTACCAGTATAAAAACAATAAAATACATTTCAGTCAGTAACAAACACGAATTAGGCAAATGTCTTTTGATTAAACCCGAAAACTACACGGGAAATTTAAGGGTTTTGTCAGGAATAGATTGCAATACAGCTGATTTCAATTATTTAATAAACCAGAATTTAAGCATTGATAACCATGCTTCAGTTCAAATGAAATCAAAATTCAGCAATAAAGAATTTATGATGCTGCAAAAAAGTACATTATTTAGTATTAATGACAATCTTACAAGCATAAATTCTAATTATCAGACAATTAACAATTTCGGCGGGAGCTTTGAAGAATGGAAATGGTTGGCAGAAGTAGGAAAAATTTATAACATAAAAAGCTTAACTACTATTTATAGTAATATGGACACCATTCATTTCAAAGAAGCAGCACAGGAAGATGTTTTAAAGCTAGGTAATGATTTTTTTGAAACCAGCGCTCAAGAACATGTAAAGAAATGGGGAAAGAGATGGAGTGAATCAAATGTAAATATCACAGGCAGCGAATGTGACCAAAAGTTCATTGATTTTGCCTTATATCATTTGATTATTTCTGGTGAATTCAGTGGTGACAGTTATTCTGTTCCGGCGAGAAATCTTTCAGGAGAAGCCTATAAAGGACATGTTTTCTGGGATACAGAAATGTTCCTTTTGCCCTTTTTTACTTATACAAAGCCTGAAATTGCCAGAAAATTGCTGTTATACAGGTATAAAACCCTTAACGGAGCCAGACAGCATGCAAAAGAAGCGGGATTCAAAGGAGCATCATTTGCCTGGGAATCAACGGATACAGGTCAAGAGATGACGCCATCTCATGTAATACTGCCCAACGGAAATGTTATTTATATTTTATCAGGTCAATATGAAAACCATCTTTCATCAGATATTGCTTATGCAATCTGGAAATACTGGCAGGCAACGGAAGACAGGGAATTTTTAGTAAATCATGGCGCTGAAATTTTATTTGAAACAGCTCGATTCTGCGAAAGCCTTATTAAACTGGAAAATGATGGACTTTATCATATTCCTACCGTTATAGGACCTGATGAATACCACGAAAAAGTTAATGATAACGCATATACGAATTATTTAGTGCGACATAATTTTGAAATCGCCGCTAAAACCTATGATTTTATAGAAAATAATTACAGCGAAGAGCTTTCATTGCTCAAGAAAAAAATAAAACTTAAAAATTCTGAGGTGAAAAACTGGGAAAATTATGCTGGAAAAATTTATTCCGGTTTTGATGAAAAAACAGGGTTATTCGAACAATTTAAAGGATTTTATGATCTTGAATATATGGATTTAAAACAGTTTGAACCAAGATCTGTGCCTATGGACATAATTCTTGGTCAAGAAAAAACGAAAAAAACACAGATTATAAAGCAAGCGGATGTTTTGATGTTTCTATATCTTTTTGGAGAAAACTTTTCTGAAGAGATAGTACGTAAAAATTATGAATTTTATGAACCGAGAACCGGACATGGCAGTTCTTTAAGCCCTGGTCTTCATAGTTTAATCGCTGCCCGCATTGGAAAGACCGACGAAGCTTATGATTATTTTGTAAAAAATGCCAAAATCGACCTCAATGACGAATTTGGAAATTCTGCAGGCGGAATCCATATAGCTTCACAGGGGGCTACATGGATGTCTGTTGTTATGGGATTTGCCGGAATGTGTCCAGCTGATAAAGGCTTAATATTTGATCCTCACATGCCGGAATACTGGGAGGATATTGAATTTTCTGCCAAATGGCAGGGACAGGATTTAAATATTAAACTAAATAAAAAAGAAATACGTTTTTTACTTTACGGCGATAAAAATATATTTGTAAGCCTTGGAAAAAATAATTGGAAAGAACTTGAAGTAAATAAAAAATACTATGGGATAAATATAGAAAACAACTGGAACTGGAAGGATTAAAGCAATGAAAAAGATTTTATTGCCTCTTGATGGCTCTGAAGCTTCATTAAAAGCGTTTTTACCCGCAAAAAGTCTTGCGGAATTATTAGAAACAACTCTTTGTATTCTTCATATATCAGAAGAAAAACTTGATCAAAATGCATTTTTTGAAAAACTTGGAATAAATAAAGAAGATTTAAGCTGTTATATAATAAGCCAAAAAACAGGCGATCCCGCACAGGTAATAATTGAAGAGAGCGAGCAATGTGACTATATAGTAATGGGCACTCACGGAGAAACCTGCGACATAACTCAAAAAGCAGGGTCAGTAGCTATAAAAGTCGTTGAAAATACATTTAAACCTGTTTTATTAATCAAACCTGATATAAAACTAAGTTGCCAAAACGACAAATGGATTCCTCAAAAAGTGTTAATTCCATTAAACGGGGCACCTAATTCTGCTCAGGCTTTGCTTCCGGCGATGGATATTCTTGTAAAAACAACTGCCGAAATTGATTTATTGCATATATCCTCTCATAAAGCCGAACCGACAAAAGAAGAAGGGGCTTTTACCGCGCCTTATTATGAAGATTATCCGCAACATGAATGGAATTCATGGTCAAAAGAATTTATGAAAAGATTTTGCCCGACTTTGCATAATCATAACCATATAAACCTTAAATTATCTCTTTCTCATGGCAATCCTGCCGAAGAAATTTTGAACTTTGCACGGGAAAATAAAAATGATTTTATAGCGATCGCCTGGCATGGGACTTTTTCGCATTTAAGGGCTTCGACACTAAAAAGAGTTTTATCAGAATGTACTTGTCCTCTAATGTTGATTAAGATAATGACTTGAAATTTTTGTATTTTGACAATCGACATAGCGGACTTATTTTTATGTTATCAAGGATAACACTTTATAATAAACCACATGCTGTTTCTAAAATTTGTAAACTATATCTGTCCGCCACAACCCAACTTAAAATTTTATCAAGAGGAATTTCAAGAGCTATTGCTAATCGTTCCAAAACAGACTTAGGCATAGTTCTTCTGCCGGTGATTATTTGATTTAAACCGCTTTGACTGTACTTAATCTCTTTGCTTAAAGCAGTGCGGGAAATTCCTTTTTCCTGCAAAATAGCGTCAATCTTAGTTGTCAGAATTGATTTTCTTTTATACGGAAAATCCTTTTTTGTCTGAACAGCAAGTTTTAAAATTTCTTTTGGGTATTTATCTGCAATAACCCAACTTTCAAACTCTTCTCTTGAGACTTCAAGAAAGGGGAGTATTTTTATTATAATATTTTCAGAGAATTTAATTTTTCCTCTTGCCATTTGATTTAATGCACTTTCACTGCATCCAATTAATTTACTTAATTTATAGCGTGATAGATTCTTTTCTTTTAAAATATTATCTATTTTTTTAGCAAGCATATATTTTATCTTTTCTTAAAAAATTATTACGGAAGTAAATTTGTACTTGACTTGTGATTTTTTATCGTTTATATTTAAGATGTGGAAAAATAAATTTGATCTATTTGATAAGCAATAAAATTATTGCCCTAGTTTTAAGTTAGGGTTTTTTAGTATGCGTTTATAAGTCAATAATAGCATACACGTTAAAGGTAAATTTGTGTATCTGGTTAGTAGTAAAGTAAGGGTTAGAAGTTTATGAAATACTACAGATGTAAAAGAATGAGTTTGAAATTCAAACATCATCAAGCATTTACATTAATGGAAATGATGATTTCCATGGTAGTCATAGCTATACTTATGGCGGCTTCAATGCCTATGATATCCCAATTTTCAACATTTAAAACAGGCGTGGACAAAAATGTAATGAAATGCATCACAAATAATTCCTCAAGCAGTTGGTTCACAGACGCTACAGGCGTTGCAACAGTGCCGGCAACTGAACCTTGCAGGGCGGCTGTTGTTGATACGCAGTATAATAGAGGAAGGGCTTATAATACCGCGGCATGGTATGCAGGAACACACGGAACTTCAGCGCAGCAACTAATGGCGAAAAAAATCCTCAGAACTGCTTGTGATCAAGGAGGCGAAAAAGCTTGCGATTATTTTATAAATTATTGTCAGACAAACGGAAGTGGTAGTGCGCCTTATTGTGATGATACAGCAAATTTTTTAGATGTTACCTATTATCTTCACCAGAACAAAAATACCAATACAAATAATGGAGCGACTTATATTTATAACCAGCTTGAAACATTGCTCCCTAAAATGATACCAAACTTTGTAAATGAAGTATTTTATGCCTGTGTAAACAACCAAACCCCTAATGATAATCAAAACCTTTCGGTTAATCTCGCTTGCGAACTTGCAAAACCAAGAATATATATACAGGCTTGCAATGCCGGTAACACGGGGGCTTGTGTAATCGCATACAATAATAACTATAACAGAAGCTGCAAACAGGTAAAAACAGCTTGGTCTAATGCCCCGACAGGAAATTATAGCCTGACTTACAACTCATCGGGCGATTATGAAACAGTAAACTGCAATATGAGCAGTATGGCTAGCGCTTCCATTACTGGATGCAATGCCGCTACCGCAAATTTGTTAGGAAATGCTCCTTACGATGACTGCACTTATGCCCATGGTCAGGGATACAATCAAACCTGCCCTGTGATTTTTGCAAACTGGTCTACTGCACCGACAGGAACTTATAACCTTACTACAAATGGAGCTCCACCAACAGCGCTGGTTTCTGACACATGTACATATAGTCCTCCCAACCATGCGGCATGTATGGCATCCGGCATAGGTACTATTTGCTCTGACGGAACTGTTTATGCAGGAGATTCTGGAGGCAGACATCTTTTTATAACTCAAACCAATGAACCTGGCACATACACTTGGAGTAATGGTGTCAATGGTCTTTCTACAGGAGCAACAAATTCGAACAATGGTTTAAGCAATTACAATACACTTATAGGCTTGAGTAATGTAGAATCACCGTATATGGCTGCGAATGCTTGCAAGAGTCTTAATAACGGTCCAAATAATTATGGACATACTGATTGGTATTTGCCTGCACGGAATGAATTAAATCTTTTATATGATAACAGAGCAAGTATTGGTAATTTTCTAACAGTTGAGTATTATGGAATGTATTATTCTTCTACAGAGTATAATAGCTCATCTGTATGTATGAACTATTTTTTTAATGGTTCAGCATGTTATACATATGAAAGCAAACATAATGCATACAAAGTTCGCTGTATCAGGTCTGCTAATATTGCTGATGTATCCTGTCCCAATATAGGCAATACATGTGCTGACAATACTAAATATGCAGGATATATCGATAGTAGGTATATTTTTACAACGTCTGCGGATGAATTAGGTACATATTCATGGAATAAGGGTATTAAAGTCGGTTTCGTGAATACAGGAGCAACTGACCTTGATTATGGCATGAATAATCAAAATAAACTTATAGCTGCTACTGATTCAGGAGCGCCTTATAAAGCCGCGAATGCTTGTAAACTTCTTAATGAGGATATAGCTCGTAATAAAGGTTATACGGACTGGTATTTACCGGCTGTCAATGAGGCTAATGTAATATATATCGGTAAAGCTGCCGGATTACTCCTTAACTTCATTGCTGATAATTATTGGACCTCTACAGATCAATCCGACGTATATGCGAAGTATAAAAGATTTAGTGATGGGAATCAATCAGGGAATGGTAAATTCTACGCGTCTTATGTTCGGTGTATCAGGAGTGAGTAAGAGCTAAAGGAGATAAATAATGAACATTAAAATTATAGAAAACTTAAAAAATATAGACATAAAAAAAATAAATATGGATAAAAAAAGCATTTTAATGCTGGCTGGCTCAATATTGATTTGTCTATCAGCCGGAATAATCGGCAAACTTGCTATCAGTCAAGAATCTTTAATCTGGTATGAATATCTATTCAAACCAGCATTAAATCCCTCTAATTGGCTTTTTCAGGGTATATGGGTAATTTTGTATCTGTTAATGGGTATTTCTCTATATCTTGTTTTAAACAGTGAAAATATTAATCAGGAAGCTTTTCTAAACAGATTAAAAAAAATTGGCATAAATTTAGAACCTCATGTAGACATAGAAAAAAAGAACGACAAAAAACATGCCTTGATTTTATTCGGAATTCAGCTTTTTCTAAGTGTTATATTGATTCCTGTATTTTTTGGTTTAAGGTCTACTTTAGGCGGGTTTCTTATATCAATATTAATGTGGGCATCTATATGTCTAATGTTATACAAATTTTATAAAGTAACAATACCGGCAGCACTTTTAACAATTCCGGCAGTTTTATGGTCAGCTTACCTTGTAGGTTTAAATTTAACTTTTTGGATGTTAAATAGTACTCAATGGGCTTTCTGGTCATTTAAACATAATTTGCTTTAAACACCAAATATGACATATATAGTTTTTTATTCCATTTATATTATAGTTCACTAGCCAAAACAGAAACTATAAGAATTATCCGCTATTGCGTAAGCATTTCATCAAGTTTTCCAGAGTCGTCTAGAACTTTCAAATCTGTATAACCGCCTATATGAACACCATTTATAAATATCTGAGGTACAGTTGTTCTTCCGCCGGTTATTCCCGAAAGCTTTTCTCTCATTTCATCTTCATTAGCGGTAATATCAACATCCTCAAAGTCCACGCCCTTTTCTCTCAGGAGAGCTTTGGCTTTTTTGCAATAAGGGCAGTAATCTACAGTGTATGTCAAAACTTTTGCCATTTTATTTTCCTCCAACTTAATAATAGTTTTTTTAAAACAAAATAAAGGGTCTTTTGTTAAGACCCTTTATTTTATCGAGTTTTTATACTCCTGAAGTTTCCAAATCTTTAATTCGACTGCTTATAATTTTTCTAAATACTGAGAGATAGCCTTCAGTCATTCTTTCAGCAGAAAAATTATCTTCGACATGCTTTCTGCAAGCCCATCTATCTATATTTTCAACTTCTTTAACTCGTTTTATAAGTGATTCAATGTCATCTTCAACAAAACCGGTAACACTATCATTTATCACTTCAGGAATAGAGCCCTGATTAAGTGCAAGAACAGGAGTTCCGCACGCCATGGATTCTGCCATAACCAAACCGAAAGGTTCAGGCCAAGTTACAGGATGTACTGTCATAAATGCATTTTGCAACAGTTCAACTTTGTCATCGTGACCAAGTTCACCGATATAAACGATTTGTTTACCATCTATCAAGTGTTTAATATCTTTTTCATAATATGCTTTGTCATGAACATCAATTTTGCCTGCGATAATAAGCTTATGACCTGTTTCTTTTGCAAGCCTTATGGCATGATGAACGCCTTTTTCCTCAGAAAGCCTGCCTAAGAAAGCAATATATGGATCATTCCTGTTAGGTTCATCTTGATAAGCGTATTTTTCTACCTGTATACCGTTATAAACCGTTGAAACATAATTAAGCTCAGGTGCTCCTACTCTTTGAGAGTCGCTTATTGAAATAAAAGGACTATTCTTATATTTCATGCAAAAGTCAATGTCATCCTGATTAATAAAAGCACCATGAATAGTGTTCACGACAGGAATACCAAGTACTCCGCTAAACGGAATAAATGACGGTCCAAGATGGTTATGAACAATATCAAAAGAATCTTTCATTTCAATTAATTTTGCCATTGCCATATTTTCATAGCAGGAAACATTCAGAATTCCCGCTTCCCTCATAGGTTTTTCGATTATGGCTTCAAGATTTGCAGAAGTTTTTGAATCGCCTGAGGCGAATAAAGTAACCTCATGCCCTCTTCTGGAAAGTTCTTCACATAATACATATACAACTAACTCTGTCCCTCCGTATTTTTTAGGGGGAACTGTTTCCCATAAAGGTGCAAATTGCGCGATTCTCATTTAAAAAACCTCCTAAATCGTTACTAATTTGGCTTTCTTTAAGCCGACATAATAAAATTAGCATCCGCATTTAAACGCAACAATTAGCCACTCGTAGAAATCGTTCGGTAATATGTATTAGGTTTATTGATGTGAAAATTTTGCAGAAAGAAAAATGTTACTTTCTTTCAATTATTTCAATGGGAAATCCGTCAGGATCATTCAGAAAAGCTATTTTAGGACCTCCCGGCTTAACATCAAAAGGAGGGTAGACATATTCCAATCCATTTTTTTTCATTGTTTCTGTGAATTTATCCATGTTTTCAGTATCAAAAGCCAGATGCCCAAAATAATTTCCGTGGTTGTATCCGCCTTCAGGAAGTTTATGGTTATAAGTAAGCTCTATTGTACAGCATTCTTGTTCATCAGAAACAAAATAAAGTGTTGCATCTTCTAATTCCATTGTTCTTAGAAGCTTTAATCCCAATACTTCTTTATAAAAATGCAGAGAATTATCAATATTTTTCACTCTGATCATTGTATGAGAAAATTTCATATCACTTACTCCTAAATTTTTAAGTTACAAAAACTATTTTAACTTAAAAAAGGAGATGCTGATAATTAAGTGAGTTCACATTTTTTTATGACAACATTTCCAGAATTTCTTTTAATTTTGTTATCTTTTCTTCCTGTTCAGGTTTTATTTTTAATTGCTTAATTTGTTTTTTTATAATTCCATGTAGCTTAACTCTTTCTTCAGCAGAAAGACTGCTTTTTCGTTCGAGAGCATCTTTTAATTTATATGATGCATATTCTGTCAACTCATCATGACCAACTTTGGATAATTGATTTCTTCCTGATTGTTTAGCACGTTCCAGTGCTAAATCAGCTAGTTTTACAGATTCATGAGATGCATCTACAATCTGGCTATGCTCTTTTAAACTGCATAATCCCGCGCTTATAGTAAAACCTTGATTTGTTTTTACATGATTGTACAAAAAGTCATAATCACTTAGCAAATGAGCTTCTTCAGGTTTAAGATTTTCTACTCCGCGAGATCTTAGCTCATTTCCTGCATTTTTAAAATATTCAACAAAATTATTTGCATGAGTTTTAATGTCTTTATTTTGATTTACCGAAGCACGAATTTTTTGAGCTGCTTCTATTGCTTTGTATTTTGGCACGCCTTCCACAACAAGTGTAAACTCTTCGCCGCCATAACGTGCAAAAAGCATTTTTATTCCTTGAGCCTTGTATTCATCTACCACTTTTGCAATAGCGTCCGATGAATGCTTTAAAATAGCATCGCCACCGTCATGACCAAGAGCCGTATTAATCATTTTAAATCTGTCAATATCAAACATAAAAACGTGAAGGTCAGAGCCGTCATTTTTAGCTTTATTAAATGCTATTTTCAAATATTCATCCAAATATCTTCTATTATACAAGCCTGTTAACTTATCTTTAATTAGAACATCTTCGATTTGATTAAGGTTTGCAATATTTTTTTCAAAATATGATTTTACCGGAGAAGTTTTTACGCCCACTGACTCAAGAATTGAAACTGCTTTTTGGTTGAACTGCTTATTGATTTTGCCCATTTTTAAAGCAGCGCCAATACCGATTATTCCTGTAGCAAAAGCTGCAATATCAATCCCGAATTTTCCTAAAAAAGATTTTTTATCTTCTTTATTTGAGTTTTTATTACTTAGCTCAAGTTTATCCTGCGGTGATTCAGGAATCACCGTACTTTTAATTATATTGTTACTGCTAAAAGCAGGTTTATAAACCTTAACCGAGCTTATAGCTTCTGGCATAAATCCTTGTCCTTCTTGCTTATATATAAATAAAAACAATTAAGGATAATGAATTGCTAAATAATAGTTCGAGTTATAATAAAAAAATATTAAAACTAAAAGGAAAGATCGATGCTTAAAAACACAATAAAATTCACAAAAATGAACGGGCTTGGGAATGATTTTATAATCGTTGACGGAAAAGATGTTTCCGAAAAACAGCTGAATTATGGTGAACTTGCAAAAAAAATGTGCGACAGAAACTTTGGAATTGGAGCAGACGGATTAATAATAATAAATCCAACTGACGTTAAGGCAAATACTGATATTACTTGGCGAATTTTCAACTCTGACGGCACTGAACCGCAGATGTGCGGAAACGGAATTCGTTGCTTCGCCAAATATGTTTATGAGAAAGGCATAATAAATAAGAAAAAATTTACCGTATGGACACTCGCAGGGATAATTACTCCCGAAATCCTCGACAATGGTGAAGTAAAAGTCGATATGGGCAAGCCGATTCTTGAAGCTAAACTTGTTCCTGTATTAGTTGAAGAACTGGATTGTGTTATAAATTATCCTCTTGAAATTAACGGAAAAGAATTTAATATAACAGCTGTAAGTATGGGTAATCCTCACTGTGTGATTTTTACAGAAGAAGATTCATTCTCTCTTGCCAGAGAATTCGGTCCAAAAATCGAAACGCACCCGATGTTTCCTGAAAAAACAAATGTTGAATTTGTTAAAGTTCTGTCAAGAAATAATATTAAAATTGATGTTTGGGAAAGAGGCTGCGGAATAACTTTAGCCTGCGGAACAGGTGCCTGTGCTTCAACTGTGGCTGCTATTCTTAATGATTTAACAGATGATACGGTCAAAGCAGATTTGCCCGGCGGAAGTCTTACTATCGAGTGGAACAAAGAAACGCCTGATTCCAGCGTTTTTATGACAGGAAAAAGTGAATTTGTTTTTGAAGGCGAATATTATTTATAACCCTCTGTCATTGCGAGGGCTATAGCCTGAAGAATCTATTCACACTAACTATCACCCTAAGCTTGATTCAGGGTCTAACCAACAAAAAATAAAGTCTTTAATTGCTTACTGGATAGATGCTGAAACAAGTTCAGCATGACAAAATCGCTCAGGATGACAAAATTGCAAAAAAATTAGGTATTCACAAAAAAAATTTGTTCATGATAATATTAAAACTTGAGTAATCTTAAGTAAAAAAATGGAGGTATAAACGGCTTTGCGTAAATACGAATTGCTTTGTATCCTGAAAACAGGATTTGATATAGAATCTTCTGATCAAACAATTGCAAGCATAGAAAATGCAATTAAAGGTTTTGACGGCAGTATTTTAACTACCAATAAAATTGGTCGTAAAAAACTTGCTTACGATATTGATAAAAACAGAGACGCATTTTATGTTGCTTTCGATATTGAAATCGGCGCTGAAAAAATTATCGAATTAAAAAGATATTTAAAATTAAACGAAACAGTGTTAAGAAATTTCGTGCTGGTAAAAAATGAAAAAACTGCTAAGAAAGTTTCCCGTCCTGCAATGTCTGCAAATTAAACTTTTGCCCCAACTTGAATTTTTATTAATTTAAATAAAATTGGGAACATAAATAAACAATGGAGAAAATTTATGAGCAGCCTTAGCAAAATTGTTATAACAGGAAAAGTTGTAAGAAATCCCGAAAAGAGATTTACAGACAACAATTTTCCTATAACTTCATTTACAATCAATATCGGTGCTGAAAATGAAGAAAAATTAGTAAGAGTTTTAGCATTTGGAAAACTTGGCGAAACTTCAGCGAATTCGGTCAAAAAAGATCAAAGTGTTGTTGTTGAAGGCAAATTACAAACAGCCACAGTAAAAACCGAGTCAGGCGTTGAGAAAAAAATAGTAGAAATTAACGCACAGGGGCTGGAAATTATTGGAGCCTCTCTTCAAGAAGGTTCTTCTGATGAGACTGAGTCAGGTACAAGCGACCTTGATTTTTCAGAAGACCTAAGCTCTGACGAATTAATCGGAGAAGATGAAATCCCTTTTTAAATAAATTGAAAAGTTAAATAATTAGTAGAAATAAGGAAATATAAAGAATGAACCCAAGAGACAGAAGAAAATTTAAACCATGCAGCTTTTGCGCAGACAAAATCGATGATCTTGATTACAAAGATACAATCAGACTAAAAAGATACTTAACCGAAAGAGGGAAAATAATTCCAAGAAGAATTACCGGAAATTGCTCTTTCCACCAGAGAATACTTGCTCAAGCTGTAAAAAAAGCAAGAGAAAATGCTTTAATTTCATATATTTTTGAAGGTTAATACTACAAGATTGCGAGGAGGTGCTAAGCACCTCCTCGCAATGTCAAACGTGTCTGAGATTCAGTGTCGTTGGATTGGCATAGAAAAAATAGTATAATTAAAAAATTATGAACAATCCTTATAACAATCAGGATTTTGATCCTGAAAAAACAACAAAAGATTGTCAAAAAAAGATTCAGGAAAATCCTAACGACACTGAATCTTATTTTATGTTAGGAAACATCCTGTCTATTGAAAAAAAATATGAAGAATCTATAAATATATATAAAAAACTCCTTGAGATAGAGCCTGAAAATACAGATGCGATGGTTAGTCTCGGGAGTATTTTGTTTTTAAGCGGACAAACTGCTGAAGCAGAAAAGCATCTTAAAAAAGCTGAAGAAATTGATCCTAAAAATTACCTTATATATTTAAATCTTGCCGCAATTTACTCGGAAAAACACAATTATACAAACGCTATAATTAATTATAAAAAGGCATTGGCTCTTAATCCCAATAACCCTGAAATATATTCCGGAATGGGAATTGTTTTTCAGGAATTACAAAAATATGATGATGCTGTTGATAATTACAAAAAAGCAATCAAAATTAACACGCAAAATGCTGAATATCATATAAATCTTGCCAGTGTTTATCAAGAAATTTCCGAATTAGAAAACTCAATAAAAGAATACTTCACAGCTTTAAATTTGGACAAGACTGACTACAAATCTCTTATATGCATTGCCAATAACTATTCAGAGTTGAAAAAATTCGAAGAAGCTTTTATATATTATGAAAAAGCAATAAAAATTGCCCCTAATTATCATAAAATTTACTTATGTTATGGAATTTCCAAATCCGAATCAGGTAATGTAAAAGAAGCAATTAATTATTACAAAGAGGCGCTAATTCTCAATCCTGAAGATGTAAAGACTTATATCATTCTCGCAAACACTCTGGCTGAAGAAAATCGCTATGATGAAGCTGTTGAACACTACCAAAAAGCTATTAAAATCGATGATAAAAACACTATGGCGCATCTTGCTCTGGGAAATACGCTGACGCTAAAAGGCAATCTTGAAGATGCTGTAAACCATTATAGAATTGCAAGCAAATTAGAGCCTGACAACGACGAGATCAACCTCTTATATGCCGAAGCAATTGAAGAATACACAACAAATGCAATTAAACAATTAAATGAGGATGAAGAATGAGAGGATATAGAGAATTTAAACCTAAAAAGAAATCTATAGATATGCCTGACAGAATATTCAGCAGCTTATCCTATTTAACAAGCGGAATGGTTGGATTTGTATGGCTAATAGTAACACATTTACAAGGAAAATCCCTGTCTCCTTTTGCCAGATACCATATTTTTCAGTCCATTCTTCTTTCTATAATAATTTATGTTGCAAGTATTTTATTAAATATTCTTGCATCCGTCGTGCAAATTATACCGTTTTTGGGCACTTTTGTTATGAACATTGTTTATTATTTTGTTCAATATCCTTTGCCTTTAACAGGAGGGCAATCATTAGTAGGTCTAGCTTTAATTATTTTATACTGTTATCTGGCGTTCTATGCTTTTACCGGAAGATTTGGGAGAGTTCCATATATTTCTGATATGGTCAAACAAATGGTATAAAATATAAAAAACTTGAGCAAAACCCTATAAATCTGCTAAAATAGTCTTGTTATTAATCACTTTATTGAAAGGTTATTACTATGGCAAGAATTGTAAGACCTGTTTGGGCGATAAGATGCAGTTCATCTTCCTGCAAAACTCTTTTTGAAGTTGTCGTGCTTGAAGATAATAAACAGCAAGAAGTCATATGCCCAGGCTGCGGTGAACACTATGTGTATCCACCACCAAAAGATCAGGTAAATGCATAGTCTTAAAGACACAACCAAAAGATACAACCAATATAGTCAGCATCTAAAAGAGTTATTTAACTGCAAAGTTTATAAAGTAACTATAGATGCTGGCTTTAGTTGTCCAAATAGAGACGGGGCAATATCCACAGGCGGATGTATTTTTTGCGAAGACGGAGGGTCTTTTTCTCAAGCACATTCCGGTCAACTTTCCATAGATGAGCAGTTAGACACCAGCATAAAAAAATTAAAAGACAGATTTGGCGCTAAAAAATTTATTTCTTATTTTCAGGCTTACAGCAATACTTATGCGCCTGTTGAAAAACTGAAATCTTTATACGATGAAGCTGTTTCACATCCCGAAGTGGTCGGACTCTCTATAGGAACACGTCCCGACTGCGTAGATGAAGAAAAAATCAGGCTTATAAACTCTTACACTGAAAATCATCATGTATGGGTTGAATATGGATTGCAGTCCATTCACAATAAGACTTTAAAGCTTATAAACAGAGGGCATTCCTCCGAAGATTTTATAAAAGCATATGAACTTACCCGAAAATTTGGGAAAGACATAAAAATTTGCGTTCATGTAATTTTAGGACTTCCGGGAGAAACACGGCAGGAAATGCTTGAAACGGCAAAAGTCCTTGCAGATTTAGGCATAGACGGAATAAAAATACATCTTTTATGCGCTTTAAAAGATACCGAACTTGAAAAAATGTATAATCGAGGGGAATTTAATCCTCTTTCATCGGAAGATTATGTTGATACCGTTTGCGATTATTTGGAAATTTTGCCGAAAGAAACAGTTATACATAGGCTTGCCGGCAACGGATTAAAAAAAATTCTTGTGGCTCCAAAATGGCTGCCTGAAAAATTTAAGGTTTTAAATCTTATCGACAGAGAACTTGAAAGACGCGGAACTTTTCAAGGAAGTAAATTTATTGAAAGAATTGATTAATTTACTTTTACACTCGTATATTTAATAATAAAATTAAAATCAATATTTTTGGTATATTATTAATAAACAGGGTCTGGAATTAATTCTATATTATAATTGGATTTAAATAATGACGAAATTTATCAATAAGGCTGGCAAGTGAGAAAATGAGGATTTTATTAGTATATCCTGAATGTCCTAATTCATTTTGGAGTTTTAAGCATGTTATCAATTTATTCGGAAAGAAAGCATATTTGCCACCTCTTGGACTAATGACGGTTTCTTCTCTTTTACCTCAAGAGTTTGAAAGAAAACTTATTGACATGAATACATCAAAATTAACCGATGAAGATATTTTATGGGCTGATTTTGTTTTCATAAGCGGAATGATTGTTCAAAAAGAAACCTCTCAATTCGTTATTAAAAGGTGTAAAGAACTGGGAGCAAAAACAATTGCAGGCGGTCCTTTATTTACCTCTCTTCATGAACAATTTGAAGATGTTGATTACTTTATCTTAAATGAGGGTGAAGTAACTATACCAATGTTTTTAGAAGACCTTGCGAAAGACGAACTAAAAAGAATTTATACTTCGGATATCAAACCTGATCTTAAAAATACACCTAAACCCGATTTAAGCTTAATAAATCCTGCTGATTATTATATAATGCCGCTGCAATTTTCCAGAGGCTGCCCGTTTGACTGTGATTTTTGCGATATAGTCAACCTGAATGGAAGAATACCAAGAAATAAAAGCCCTGAGCAAGTATTAAATGAACTTCAGGCAATACATGATTCGGGTTTTCACGGAAGTATTTTTTTCGTGGACGATAATTTTTTAGGAAATAAAAATAAAACAAAAGAGCTGCTTAAAGCAATAATAGATTGGAAAGAAAAAAATAATTTTAAACAGTCATTTTTTACTGAAATTTCTATAAATGCTGCTGACGATGATGAATTGTTGGAATTAATGAGCAAAGCCGGCTTTTTCTTAGTATTTATAGGTATTGAAACCCCTTCTGTAGCAAGTCTAAAAGAATGCAACAAACTTCAAAACCAAAATCGCAATATAATTGATTCTATAAGAAAATTTTATAAGCACGGGATGGAAGTAACTGGCGGTTTTATAGTAGGTTTTGATACTGATGATGAAGCAATATTTGAAAGCCAGTTTAATTTTATTCAAGAAGCCGGCGTTTCTAAAGCAATGATTGATTTACTTCAGGCATTACCCGGAACAAAACTCCATAAAAGGTTAAAAGATGAAGGGAGACTGATTAAAACATCTTCAGGTATAAATCAGGATTCTACAATCAATTTTACACCAAAAATGGACAAGGAAATCTTGATTAAAGGGTATAACAATTTAGTTAAAAAAGCTTACTCTCCAAAATATTATTTTGAAAGAATTAATAACTTTTTAAAATATTATGAGCCTGCAAGGGTAATCCCTTTAAATAAAAGAATTATACCGTCGATTTTTAAAATTTTCTTTATTATGAAGAATTTGGAAAAAGGCAAATTTTATGTGTTTAAACTTATAGCTGAAACTTTATTAAAACGCCCGAAATGCTTTGCTGCTGCATTAGATAATTCTGTATTATACATTCACTTCAGCAAAGTATTCAGCTAATAATTGATTTTTATCTGATGAAAGGAAAAAATCATGATGCATAATTTTTATTTCTATAAAGAAATTACTAATCCCTTAATTCTATTATCATTACAGCTTTTAGGGATATTAATTTATTTTATACCTTCTTTTGTTGCGATCTACAGGAAACATAACAACAGAAATCCTATAATAGTTTTAAATTTTTTTCTCGGCTGGACATTTTTCGGCTGGGTAATAGCTCTTGTATGGGCTTTAACTGATAATGTAAAAAAATAAGGAAATTAATCATGCACATACAACTTTATCTGGATATGCTCACCAAATGGGCTTTAACAAGCGGACTAAAAATAATTTTTGTTGTTATTTTGATGATTTTAGCTTTAAAACTTGTAGACAACTTCACAGAAAAGCTGATAAAAAACTTTGTAAGTTCCAATTACGACGCAGAGCTTGAAAAAAGAGTTCACACATTGCGTACAATGACTAAATCCATTCTCGATGTTTTGATTTTAGCAGTGGGCTCAATGATAATTCTTGAGAAACTTGGAATTAATATAGGTCCTATGCTTGCAGCAGCTGGAGTTGTAGGGCTGGCAGTCGGTTTTGGCTCACAAAGACTGGTGGAAGATCTTATAAGCGGATTTATTATACTTATTGGTGATCAAATTCGAGTCGGTGATGTTATAAAAATCGGAGATAAAAGCGGTTTAGTCGAAAAAGTCGATTTAAAAATGGTCGTATTAAGAGATGTTGAGGGCAATGTTCATTTCATCAGAAACGGAAAAATAGACATAATAACCAATATGACAAAAGATTATTCTTATTCTGTCTTTGATATAGGAGTTTCTGCCAAAGAAAATATTGATAATCTAATTGAAATAATCAAAGGCATAGGTGAAGATTTGCAAAACAATTCCCAACATAAACACGATATTTTGGAGCCTATAGAAATTTTAGGGCTGGACAAGTTTAATGACGCCGCAATAATTATAAAATCAAGAATAAAAACAAAGCCTATCAAGCAATGGGCGGTGGGAAGAGAATTTAATCTCAGATTAAAAAGAAAATTCGATGAACTAAATATACAAATCCCGTAATTTAAATCTTTGGTTCGGTGATATTTTTTGATTTTTAGCCGTTTTAGTATTAAGATTATCCTGACAGGCAAGTTTTTGGTAAATTTAAATAATAAACAAAAAATTTCACGTTTTTTAAAAAAAAGCGTAATCGAAATAAAAGAGATTATGAGAAGAGTGCAGGAAGATTTTACAGATGACAGACAAAAATCACATTTCAAAACTAAGAAATATAGCAATAATAGCACACGTTGACCACGGAAAAACAACTCTAGTTGACTGTATGTTAAAACAAAGCGGTGTTTTTCGCGAGAATGAAGTCGTACAGGAAAGAGTTATGGACTCAAATGACCTCGAAAGAGAAAGAGGAATAACGATTCTTTCCAAAAATTTATGCATTAACTATGGCGACTACATAATAAATGTTGTGGACACCCCCGGACACGCTGATTTTGGCGGAGAAGTAGAGCGTGTACTCAGCATGGTAGACGGGGCTTTACTTATTGTTGATGCTGCGGAAGGTCCAATGCCTCAAACACGTTTTGTACTTTCAAAAGCTCTTGAATTAGGGTTGAAAATGATTGTGGTAATAAATAAAATTGACAGACAGGGTGCTGATCCTCACCAGGCACTGGATAAAGTGTTTGAACTTTTCCTTGAGCTCACTGACAAAGAAGAACATCACGACTTCCCCGTGGTTTATACAAACGCGCTCACAGGTGTGGCGAAAAACGAAATAGACGAAGAAAGCAACAGCTTTAAACCGTTATTTGATGCTGTTATCAATAATATTAAACCGCCAAAAGGCAAAATTAACAGCAACTTGCAGTTCCATGTAACCACTCTTGATTATAGTGAGTATCTAGGGAGAATTGCCATTGGCAGGGTAGTCAACGGCAAAATAGATAATAACCAGCAGGCAAGCTTAATAACAAGAGATGGCAATGTTACAAGAGGTAGAATATCTAAAATCATAGGATTTGAAGGTCTTGACAGAACATATCTGGATACAGCATATGCTGGAGATATTATTGGGATAGCAGGATTTCCTGATGTTCAAATAGGTGAAACGATTTCATCCATTGAAGATCCTGAAGCTTTACCATTGATTAATGTTGATGAGCCTACTTTAAAAATGAATTTCTCGGTTAATGATTCACCATTTGCAGGACAGGAAGGCAAGTTTGTCACCTCCCGTCAACTCAGAAAAAGACTTTATCAGGAACTGGAAAAAAACGTCAGCCTGAGAGTTGAAGACACAGACAGTACTGAATGTTTTAAAGTCAGCGGGCGTGGAGAGCTTCACCTCGGGATACTCATTGAAACAATGAGACGCGAAGGCTATGAGTTTCAGGTAAGCAAGCCTGAAGTTATTTTTAAAACCATTAATGGCGAAGAACACGAGCCCTTTGAAAGTCTATTAATCGATGTTCCTGACGAATTTACAGGAAGTTGTATAGAAAAATTGGCGTGGCGTAAAGCTGAAATGCTTGATATGGTTTCTAACGGAATACGTACGAATATGAATTTCATTATTCCTGCAAGAGGTTTAATAGGTTTTAGAAACGAATTTATCAGGATGACCCGCGGTGAAGGGATTATGTATCACAATTTTGATTCATATAAACCGCTTGTGGGCGATATCCAAAAACAAAGAAACGGTTCGCTTATTGCGTTTGAGAACGGCGAAGCGATTCCTTACGGATTGCAGCAGTTCGAAGACAGAGGAACTTTCTTTGTAACACCTAAAACAAAGGTTTATCGAGGAATGGTTGTGGGAGAACACAACAGACCGCAGGATATTATGGTTAACGTCTGTAAAACAAAAAGACTTACCAATATGCGTAGTGCAACGGCTGATGTAATGGTAGCCCTTTCAACTCCGAGGACGCTGTCGCTTGAAGATTGCCTTGAATACATCGGAGAAGACGAGTTACTTGAAATTACCCCTGAAAACATCCGCATCCGTAAAGCCAACTGGGTTAAATTAAGATAAGATTCTTAAATACATTGTAATTATAGTGGCCAACGCTTTTTCTTACGTTCCTTTAAAGTCTTTCAATGATAGGGGTGTATTCAATTTTTTATCGTTTATTGAAATAATTTTTGCAGGATTGCCAATAACAGTTGCATTTTCAGGAACATTATGAGTAACTACCGCACCTGCACCAATTTTTGAATTTTTACCAAGATTTATCCTACCAAGCATTGTGGAATTCATTCCAATGGTTACACCATCTTCAACAACAGTATGTCTTAAAAACCCGCCCTTTCCTGTTGAACCCAGCACAGCACGTCCGATAATGGTTACATTGTTTCCAATTTGTGCAGTTTCTCCTATTATGGCACCTGTATGGTCAAAGAAAATGTTTTTGCCAAGCTTTGCACCGGGATGAATTTCAATTCCTGTAATAATCCTTGAAATATTTGAGAGTAATCTTGGAATAACAGGAACTTTCCATTCATGAAGTTTATTAATAACCCTGTGATTCCATACTGCTTGAAGTCCTGGTACTGACAAAAAGGCTTCCAGTCTACCCTTTGTAGCAAAGGAGTCCTGTTTTAACACATTATCTATTTCTTCTGACATTGTCTTTATAAAGGACACTTTGCCTCTCGTTAATTTATTAATTACTTTCCCTTTGATTAAAAACAAATCCGCTCCTAAAACACCTGCAGATATTCCTGATGCCAATAAAAGACCATGTGTCTTGGAATTAGTTTGTTGGCTTTTATTTGCAGAATTCGTAGCCAAAGACCTGTTAGAAGCGCCAAAGTTCTCAACAGGTTTACTTCTGTCAGGGTAGATATATACTGGATTTAGCATAATGAAACCTCCTTTTTGTCGTATTAAAAAACCCGCAGTGTGTTTTAAGTTAACTCTGCGGGTTTTTAAAAGTTTTATTAAATAAAAAATTAATACAAAGTAAAAACACCTGCAGAATTTTGCATGCACATCATGCAACAGCACATCATTTTGCAGGTCATTTGGGTATATTTGTTATCTTTTTTATTATAGTAGTTAATCATTTCGTCTTTCTTGTGTGTTAGGTGCCACAAATGAATTTCGGTTTGCCGTATAATTATAGTTAATCCAAAACATTTCAAAAAGTCAATAGGTAACTTTATTATAATTTTAAGCAATGTTTTATTATATAAAACATTGCTTAAATCCAAACTGTTAAAACAAAAAGAGCTGATTCTTTTTCAAAAAATTAGCTCTTCATTGATAAATTACAAGTTTTCAACATCATTTCAGAATTTTGCATCATCATTTGGCAGTTATTTACCATCATATCGCAACAGTTCATCATCATCTGACAATTTTTCATTTTTTCAGAACAATTCATCATCATTTCACAGTTTTTCATCATCATTTCGCAACAATTCATTATTATTTGACAATCTCTCATCATTGTTTCGCAGTTGCACATCATTTCACAATTTTTTGATTTTTCGGGACAATTCATCATCATTTCGCAGTTTTTCATCATCATCTCACAACTGCACATCATTAATTTACACTGCTGTGAAATCATCTCAGGACAACAATCATCCATTTTCATTGATTTTATTATTGATTCACAGTTGTTCATCATCATTTTGCAACAATAAAGCATCTGCATGTCATCCGGGTTGATACATATGTTGCAATTATCAACGTCCATCCCATGATTTGTTCTTAACATTTCGCATTTGTTCATTTTAATTACCTTTCTATTTGAATAACCAATTTTTATTTTATGCTTAAAATGAAAATCCTGAAACCCTTTGTTAAGAAATATTTAGGGCTATCCGAAAATTAATCGAGTAGGCTAATTCATTTTGGCATTCCGCAATAATTTGTAATAACTGATAAGATTTTGGCAATCCATACAAGTCGTTTGTTTTTATATTTATATACTGTACAAAAATTATATTATTTAAAAAATGGGAGGAACAAAAATGGCAGACATTCAAAATGTAGGATTTTCAAGACAAATTTCAAATTATTCTAACAGCAAGCCATGCTGTAAACAACAAGAACCTTGTTGTGATTCTGTATTTGATCCTAAAAACACATTAAACAACAGGATTCAAAACCCGGTAGAACCTCGATCATTAAATATAACAGGATAAATATATAAACAAAAATATTTTATTAAAACTCTGAATTTTTCAGGGTTTTAATTTTACTTAACAAATGTCTAAAATTATATAGACAAAGTGTTCGCTATACCGTATTATTTTAGATATGACGAAATTAAAATTCAAAAATTTTATAGTTTGGTTTTTACTGGGATTATATATTTCTTTAAATTTATTAAATCCCAGCGCAATTGCCGCATGTTTTGATAGTACAAATTCTAAAAACAGTAATATTGAATGCTACTGTTGCAAAAAAGAACGAACTGGAATTAAGCAGGTTTTTGATGATAACAAAGACAGCTGTCACTGCATGCAGTCGCACCTTCCAACTAATAAAACTGAAAAAAACATCAATGCTGCTTTTTCTAAAAATATAGAACCTGAAAAAATTGTAAGTTTATATAATTTTGCAGCTGATTATTTGAATTATCCTGAAAAAGATACAAATCAAAAGATTTATAAATATCGTTTTATTCCGAATATAAATACTGACATGCGAAGTAGTATTGTGCTTTTAATTTAAAAATTCTGTGACTGTTTATATGATTAGTATTTGGTTTTAGTTAATCAAATACTGTTAAAAATTGCAAAATTTTAAGTATTTATAAAGGAGAAATTTATGAAAAAGAATTTGATTACACTAGGCGTATTAGTATCAGTAATTTTTGCGGGTGCTGCTTTTGCTTGTGATATGCCTAGAATGCAGGATCATTCAATACCATGTTCTGTAAAAGATAATAAAACAATCTCTAAAGAAAACACTGTTCCACAAAAATCTGATAGTTCCTCCACAAAAGTAAAAAAAACAACACCTAAACCAACTCATGTACACAAACATTAGGAGAAAATTCATGAAAAAATTTACTATATTTACAACACTTTTAATCGCATTTATTGGGATGATATTCTTATCCGGATGCGGAAGAAATGCTTATCAGGTAACAAAATTAACTCCCAACTATAAGGTAGATGTGCAAATTAACCACAATCCGCCAATAGCTGGAGAAAATGAAGTTACAGTAAAGATTAAAGACAATTCAGGAAAAGATATAACCGATGCTAATATAGTTGTTGGCTATGATATGCCTGCTATGCCGGGAATGCCTGCTATGAGTCATAAGGCTGATGCTGTATTAGAAGGAAATCAATATAAAGCAACGATTGATCTTATGATGTCAGGTTCATGGACTATTTCAATAAATATAACCCGCAACGGCAAAACTGAAGTTGCCAAGTTTAGCATTGACGCAAGATAACCCTTCACTTGAGTAGGGGCTGCCCTCTTCACTCCTCGGACAGTCCCTGCTTTTTTTATAATCTTGCAATATGTAATAAGGTTGCTTATTATTGGTTATAGAGATTGTAACCTGTATTTATGCGTGAAATGTTTTCTTAATTAAGGTTATCTCAACTTAAATTTGTTTTCGGATTTATTAAAACTTGGAAAGTTTAATATTATTAACTTTCCGAAAACAGGAATCTGAACCAAGATTTGGTACTTGTATAAAAGCTGGATTAAAAGGTGATAAAGTTGAAATTAAATAAGAATATATCTTCTTTTATAAGGAGAAAGGTAAAGCTTTTAATAATCTTAACGGTATTTTTGGCTTTTAATTTGCCTGTTTTAGCTGAAAACTCACAACTTCAGGGACAAATTGAAAACGCAAAGAAAATAAATCTTCAATCGCTGATTGATGAAGCGTTAAAAATAAATCCGGAAATTCAAGCCGCTCAAGCTAAATTATATGCGGCAGAGTATAAGATTCCGCAGGCAAAAGCTCTTCCTGACCCTCAAGTTAGTTTTGGCTACCAGAATAATTCTTTTGGCAAATTTGATTTAGGAGAAGCTGAACTTGCTTGGTTTCAGGTTACTGCATCCCAAACCTTTCCATTTTATGGAAAAAGAGACTTAAGGGCTCATATAGCTTCTCATGAAACAATGATTTTAAGAGCAGAACTTAATAAAACGGAATTAAAAACGGTTTCCAGAGTCAAAGAGCTATATTATGACTTGTTTCTGGCATACAAAAGTCTTGATATTTTAGACGATCGGATTGACCTTTTTTCAAAAGCTGAAAATGCTGCAATTTCAAGATATTCAACCGGAATTGGTCAGCAGCAGGATATTTTATTGACCCAGACAGAAAAATATAATATTCTAGTCCAACAGGAACAGTTAAAACAAAAGATTCAATCACTGGAATCAGAATTAAACGCTTTGCGCGGTCGTGATGCAAATTGCCCTGTTGGAATACCTAATGAGCCTATTAAAACAGCATTCCCTTTTATTTTTGAACAGCTTAAGCAGCTTGCATATAAAAATTCTCCGGAGCTAATGGCAAAAGAACAAACAATTACCCAGCAGGATATGAGAATTAAACTTGCAAAAAAAGAATTTTATCCCGATTTTACTCTTAATGGCACTGTTTTCCCCAGAGGTGGTTCATTTCCAACAATGTGGGCTGTTTGGGGAAATATCAACGTGCCTGTTGTTCAATTTAAAGCAAAACAAAGTGCTGTTTCAGAGGCTGAAGCATCAACAAAAGAATCTTTGCACACTATGGAATCTAGCAGGTTGGAGGTTTTATCAGGGTTGAGAGATAATTATTCTGTCATTACTTCTTCTGACCGTTTAATGAGAATTTATAAAGGCGGTTTAATATCCAGAAGTACACAGGATTTTGAGGCTGCCCTGACGGGTTATGTTACAGGCAAAAATGATGCTTTGACTGCTATTACAACCCTTAAAAATCTTATAGACTACGAAACTTCTTACTGGGAGCAGTTTGTTGCCAGAGAAAAAGCAATAGCAAAAATTGAAGCAATAGCGGGAGTTACCATCCTCCCTACAGGAGTTAATTAAATATGAATAGGAAAACAATAATAATTACAAGCATTTTTGTTGTTATAGCAGGTGTTTCAGCTTTATTTTTGGCTGGTTTTTTCTTTAATAAACCCCAAAATACAACTTCGCAAACTCAAACAGTTCATCAACATGGAGCAGTACCGCAAAAACCTGCGAACAATATGGAAAATATGTCAGGTATGAATAGGGGGGCCACAAGTTCTCAGGAAACACCACAACTTCCTCCTCTCCCGACGATAAATATTCCTTATGACAAACAGCAAATGATTGGTGTCCAGACAGGCATTGCTTCTGTGCAGCCTATGATGAAACAGATAAGAACAATTGGCAGGGTTAGTTATGATGAAACCAAACTTGCGACCGTAAATACAAAGTTTGAAGGCTATATTGAAAAACTTTATATCAATACGACCGGAGAATATGTAAGGAAAGGTCAGCCGCTTGCAGAAATTTACAGTCCTGAGCTTCTCTCAACACAAATGGAGTTTATAAACCTACTGAAATGGCAACATAAAGACAAAACAGTATCAAATTATAAAGATGATATTGACCAGATGCTTTCTAATGATGCACAAAACGTGATTTCGGCATCAAAACAAAGATTAAAACTTTTTGGAATAACCGAACAGCAAATTAATAATATTGAAAAAACAAAACAACCAAAAAGAACTTTAACTGTTTACAGCCCTGTAAGGGGTTATGTAATTCAAAAACAGGCATTGCAGGGCACAAAAGTAGAGTCCGGTCAGGCTTTATTTGATGTGGCTGACCTTTCCACAGTCTGGATATTGGCAGATATTTATGAACAGGACTTGCCTTTAATCAGGGAAGGTCAAAAAGCCGCAATAAACTTCCCATATTATCCCGGCAAAACCTTTATAGCAACGATTAATTATGTTTATCCGACGCTTGATAATGTTTCAAGAACTGCAAAAGCAAGGTTTACAATCCCTAACAGCAAAGGAATATTTAAGCCTCAGATGTATTCTGATATGGAAATATCGATAGGCTTAGGAAGCCAGTTGGCTGTTCCTGAAAGTGCAGTTATAAATACAGGAAAAAGACAGATCGTATATGTAGATTTAGGTAACGGTAATTTCCAGCAAAGAGTTGTTAAAACAGGACAGAGAGCAAACGGTATGATACAAATTCTAAGCGGAATCAAAGCCGGAGAGGTTGTTTCAACATCAGCAAACTTCTTAATCGACTCGGAAGCCCGTTTAAAAGGCGGGGCGCAGTAAGGCAATGATACAAAAAATAATAGAATACAGCGCAAGAAATAAATTTATAATATTCCTTCTCATAGGGTTTTTAACCCTATGGGGCTACTTTTCATTAAAAACTACACCATTAGATGCGCTTCCAGATCTTAGCGATACTCAGGTAATTATTTACACAGACTGGCAGGGAAGAAGCCCCGACCTTGTTGAAGACCAGATAACCTATCCGATTGTTTCAACATTGCTTGCAGCCCCAAAAGTGCAGGCAGTTAGAGGATATTCTTACCTTGGAAGTTCTTTTATATATGTAATTTTTGATGAAGGAACAGACATTTATTGGGCAAGAGCAAGGATTAACGAGTATATTCAATCTGTAAGAAATAAAATTCCTCAGGATGTGAATCCGATATTAGGACCTGACGCTACAAGTCTTGGATGGGGTTTTGAGTATGCACTGGTTGACGATACAGGAAAGCATAATCTTGCTCAATTGCGTTCTATGCAGGATTACAACATAAAACTTGCTTTGGAAAGTGTTCCCGGGGTTTCTCAGGTTGCTTCAATAGGCGGTTTTGTTAAGCAGTATCAGATAACAATAGACCCTGTAAAACTTCAGGCATATAATATACCTCTAAACAAAATCCTTGAGGCGGTTAAAAAAAGTAATAAGGATGTTGAAGGAAGAGTATTAGACTTTTCGGGCTTTGAATATATGATTCGAGGCAGAGGCTATATAAAAAACCTCACAGACCTGCAAAATATTCCGCTTAATACTGACGGAAACGGAACACCTGTTTATTTAAAAGATGTTGCTGATATTCAGCTCGGTCCTGAAATAAGAAGAGGAAGCGCTGATCTTAACGGCAAAGGTGAAACGCCTGGTGGAATTGTAATTGTCAGATTCGGACAAAATGTTCTCAGTGTTATAGAAAGAGCAAAAGAAAAACTAAAGAATGAGATAGAACCCAGTTTACCTAAAGGTGTTCACGTTGTAACTACTTATGACAGATCAGATTTAATTTTGCGCTCGGTTGATACTTTAAAAGAGGAAATCATAAAACTTACAATTGCTGTAAGTGTTGTTTGTCTTGTATTTTTATGGCATCTGCCCAGCGCTCTTGTTGTAATTTTAACGCTTCCAATAGCCATAATAATGTCATTTATTCTTATGTCGCATCTGGGGGTTACCTCAAACATTATGAGCCTCAGCGGTATTGCGATTGCGATTGGGGCAATGGTTGATGCAGCTATTATTATGGTAGAAAACGCCCATAAAAAACTTGAAGATTGGGAGAAAGCAAGAGAACATCTAAAAAATCCCGAGGCTGCTGATGTTACTGAAAGAGAAAAAGATGAACACTTAGCCAAAATGAGCAGAACGGATGTTGTTATTGAAGCAGCCAAAGAAGTCGGACCTTCATTATTCTTCTCACTTCTTGTAATTACAGTTGGATTCCTGCCTATATTTACACTGGAAGCTCAAGCAGGAAGATTGTTTAAACCGCTTGCATATACTAAAACTTTTGCTATGCTGTTTTCATCTTTCCTTGCAATAACTCTGACTCCCGTTTTGATGACAATATTTATTAAGGGCAAAATACTGCCTGAAGAAAAAAATCCTGTAGGATTAATTTTGCATAAATTATACGAACCTGTTGTAAAGTTCTCTTTGAAATTTAAAAAGACGGTAATATTTATTGCCCTAGTCTTAATGGCACTAACTGCATACCCCTTGTCACAGCTTGGCTCTGAATTTATGCCGCCTTTATATGAAGGCACAATGTTCTACATGCCTGTAACAGCACCGGGAATTTCTATTGGAGAAGCTTCAAAGCTGCTGCAAATACAGGATAAAATAATAAAGAAAATTCCTGAAGTAACAAGTGTGTTCGGTAAAGCAGGAAGGGCAGAAACCCCTACTGACCCCGCACCGCTTGAAATGTTTGAAACAGTTATTAATCTTAAACCTGAATCAGAATGGAGAAATGGTTTAACTCCTGAAATGCTGACAGATGAGTTAAATGATGCCCTTACAATACCCGGGGTATCAAATTCCTTTACTATGCCGATTAAAGCCCGTATAGATATGCTTGCAACAGGTATTAGAACTCCTGTCGGCATTAAAATAATGGGTCCTAATCTTCAGGTAATAGAAGATCTTGGAATGAAGATAGAAAATACTCTTAAAGATGTTAAGGGAACACGAAGTGTATATGCCGAAAGAGTTAATACAGGATATTTCCTTGATATAAAAGTAAACCGACACGAAGCAGCCAGATACGGTTTAACAGTTGATGACGTTCAAGATATTGTCCAGTCTGCAATAGGAGGCATGAATCTTACGACAACTATTGAAGGCAGGGAAAGATATCCTGTGAATGTTCGCTATATGAGAGATTTCAGAAGTGACCTTGACTCATTAAAAAGAGTATTAGTACCTGTTACTTCACAATCACAATCTTCAGTCGGATTGCCGTCCTCCAGCACTCCTGATTATGGAACCCCAAATTCTATTTTACCTGATACTACTCAAGCAACAAGAGATATAATTGCTCAGGTTCCGCTTGGTCAATTGGCTGATATTAATTTTGTACAAGGGCCGACAAGTATCAAAAGTGAAGCAGCCCTTCCGACATCTTATGTTTATATAGATGTAACGGGCAGGGATATTGGCGGATATGTAAAAGAAGCCAAACAAAAAATATCTTCCCTTGGAATTCCCGAAGGATACAGGCTTCAATGGAGCGGAGAATATGAATATCTGGTTAAAACACAGGATAAATTAAAGCTTGTTATTCCTTTAACTTTTTTTATTATATTTGTATTGATTTTCTTAAATACAAAGTCCTGGGTAAAGACAATGATAGTCTTTTTAGCAGTGCCATTCTCTCTTGTAGGTTCATTCTGGCTTTTATACCTGCTGAATTATAATTTAAGCATTGCAGTATGGGTTGGAATAATTGCACTTGCCGGACTGGACGCAGAAACAGGCGTTGTAATGCTTCTTTATCTTGATTTGGCTTATGATGAATGGAAAAGAAAAGGCTTGTTGAAAAATGTTCACAACCTTAAAGATGCTATTATGCATGGAGCTGTTAAAAGAATCCGACCTAAAATTATGACTGTCAGTGTGATTCTTGCAGGGCTTATCCCTATACTATTTAGTACAGGGGCGGGTTCTGATGTTATGAAAAGAATCGCTGCTCCTATGGTCGGCGGTGTTATAACTTCAACAATACTTGAATTAATAATTTATCCAGCTATTTACATGACCTGGCGAAGCAAAGAGTTTAATAAAAGCTAATAAAAAAGCCTCAGAATAACTCTCTGAGGTTTTTTTACTAATTACTGATAAACAAATTTAATTTGACATTCCGCAACAGCTTTTATTGCTTAGCTCAGGATTTTCTCCTTTTTTGCAAATGCAATTCGTGCATTTTTCGCTAAGTTTTTCATTTTGTGAAAAATGCTTAAAGCTTTTTATCCACTTAGGCTCTTTGCAGGAGCAGGTTTCCATAAAAGTTAAAAACATAACAAACTTTTTAAGGACTTCATCAGAAACAGAATGTTCAACTTGTGAGGCACTTTCCATAGAAAGCTCAGAAGAAACATTAAGTACATTTTCAAAGAAATTTTTTATGATATCGTGTCTTTTAATTATATCCTGAGCTCTCACATTTCCTTCATCAGTTAAAGTAATTATTCCGTATGGCTCATAATTCACAAGTTCTCTTTCTGTAAGAACCTTTAGAGCTTCACATACAGAGGAAGCTCCGATATTAAGATGTTTGGAAATATCTTTGACTCTTGCAGCCTTTTTTTCTTCGACTATCTCGTAAATAGCCTTTAAATAATTACCTAAACTTGCAGTTAAATTTTTTTTAATTTTCATAAGGTTACCTATTGACTTTCTAAAACATTTGGGTTAACTATAATTATACGGTAAACCGAAAATACTTTTAAGCACCTAAAACATGATGGACTTCCTAATGAATAATTTTATCATTAAAAAACAAAATAATTTACAGAAACATTCACAAACAATGATGATGTGCTGCTGCGTGATGCAAATGAGGTCTGCAGGTTATTTTTATTGTATTTAAAATAAGGATAAAATTATTCAATAAAAACCCGCAGTATCTTTCAAAAGGACAAGCGGGTTTTTTATTTACAAAGAAATATTAGTTAAATTTAGGATAAAGATATATGGAAAAAATAAAAATTATTATAAATGGTCAATCTAAGGAAGTTTTTCAAAAGACTAATGTGCTTGAAATTCTGAATACTCTTTTTGCTCCTAACTCAGAATTTGTTGTAGAAAAGAATTCACAAATAATAGCGGGATGTTTTGACAGAATTGTAGTTGAAGAATACGACGTTTTAAATATTATAAGCTACTCAAAAGATCAATCTTTAAATTCAAAAAGACAATACAGGTTTAAAAATCAATAATTAAGAAGGGGAAGAAAAAATGAGCTATTACGAAAATATTTTAGACACAATCGGACATACTCCTTTAATTAAACTTTCGAAAATTGCAAAAGACTTAAACGTAAATATATTTGCAAAAGTTGAATATTTTAATCCCGGTGGAAGCTCCAAGGACAGAATAGCGCTTTCAATGATAGAAGATGCAGAAAGAAAAGGGCTTTTAAAACCAGGAGGAACTATTATAGAAGCTACAGCGGGTAATACCGGAGCAGGATTGGCTATGGTTGCTGCAGTCAAAGGTTACAGATGTATTTTTGTGCTTCCTGACAAAATGAGCGAAGATAAAGTTAATCTTCTTAAGGCTTACGGTGCAGAAATTGTTATTACACCAACTTCTGTAGCTCCTGACTCTCCTGAAAGTTATAACGGAGTTGCAGATAGACTTGCCAGAGAAATTCCTAATTCTTTCAGACCCAGTCAATTTACAAATTCGAAAAATCCTTTAGCTCATTATTTAACTACAGGACCTGAAATTTGGGATGATATGGATGGAAACATCGATGTCTTCGTTGCCGGCATGGGAACAGGCGGAACAATTTCCGGCACAGGCAGATATTTAAAAGAAAAGAATCCAAATATAACTATAATAGGAGCTGATCCTGAAGGCTCAATTTTATCAGGAGGCTCACCAAAATCATATAAAGTCGAAGGAATTGGAGATGATTTTGTGCCAATAACATTTAATAGACCGATTGTCGATGAAATGATCAGGGTTTCTGATACTGAATCATTTGAAATGACAAGAAGATTGGCCAGGGAAGAAGGGATTTTAGCCGGTGGATCTTCCGGAACTGCTTTGGCTGCTGCACTAAAATATG
>Ga0209000_1000506_pt1 | contig 36935 bp, 41 predicted proteins | sample RifGroD2_FD_183998 | JGI IMG/M metagenome (GOLD analysis project Ga0209000, IMG submission 183998) | Groundwater microbial communities from Rifle, Colorado, USA - Groundwater D2 (SPAdes) (version 2) | ecosystem: Environmental > Aquatic > Deep subsurface > Groundwater | place: Rifle, Colorado... | reverse complement strand
CGCGCAGGGCAGGAATAATGGCGGGGAGCATGTTGTGGCGTTCCAACAAAACGCATCTGGAGACATCTTTACCAACCCAATCTTAGGTACACTAGGTACAAACTCAAATGCTTCGGGCCGGAATACTCAGATGGCCCAATCAAAAATGCAAGTCCGACGCCTTACCCCCGAAGAATGTGAAATTTTACAAGGCTTCCCGGTCGGGTATACCGATATAAAACCAAAGGGCAAGCCGACCCCAGACGGACCAAGATATAAAGTTCTGGGAAACTCAATGGCTGTACCGGTTATGCGCTGGATCGGCGAACAGATAAGCAAGTCTTTAACCAGTTGAGGCCCTGCCTCACCCTGAGAGGTCGCCCCTCCTGACCTCTTGGGGAGTTTTTTATATGAAGAAGCCTTCTCAGTTTTTAGAGAAGGATTCAAGATTTCCGCTACAACTTTCTCCACCACAACTCTTTACGCTACCCCGCAGCACCATACTCCGCCTTGATCATCTTCTCTTTCTCCGTCAGCGTACCCTCACGCTGCTTCCTGACCTTCCGGATGCCCGACAACAGCTCCTGCGCCGTGATCCTCAGCCTTGGGTTTTTTTCTGACCAGGCGTTAATGGCCTCGACAGCCTCATCCTTCTTTTCCAGGTCGCTGTCCATTGTAGCGTTGGCCAGGCCTTTTATCAGGCTCGAACGCCTGGAACTCAGGGATGTAGACAGGTTCTTCAGGTAACGACTCTCTTCAGAGGCGAGAGACACATCCAGCGGGTTTATGCCTACCATCATCAGGGCGTAGGAGTACGGGTTGACATCTTCAGCCTTGAGCAGCGTCTTACCACCACCCTGCACGCCGTGCTCACCCATCTCGTAGGTCTTGACGAAATCACGCAGCACCTTGGGGGATGAATACTGGATAGCCTTGGCGATATCACCTTCCGCCAGAGCGTCACTGGCCCTGATCGTGTCGGAGACCATACCCCAGGCAGGGCCGAGAATACGTCCTGCGTACCAGTTGGCCTTGGCTGTGCCGGTTGCTCCGGCTGGCGGGTCGCCCATCACCACATCACCTACGTTGCCTAGACCGATACGTTGTGAGATGTCCATACCGATCAGCGCCGGCAGACCCTTGAGCACCACACTGCCAGCGGTTTCACCCAACCCCTCGCGCACCGCCAGCTCGAAGTCGCGCTTGACATCCCACGGCTCATCGTCATCGCCGAACATATAGCCGATAGCCTGGAACAGCGCCGTTGACAGGGTATTACCGAAGGCCAGAGCGAGAGGTGTCCCGCCAGCACCGGCCAGAGCGAAGGAGGTGCCTAGCATGTAGGCGGCCTCTTTGCGTGCTTCTTTCTGCTGCGCAGGGGTCTGGCCCTTCCAGGAGTCCTTGGCAAGCTGGAGCAACTTGCCCAGCATGTGCATCCGGAAGAACTGGAACTGCCCGAGGATGTGGCCGGTGTTGCCCTGCCATGCCTTGCCGCGATTGCCTGAGTCGAAGTCGAACAGGGTGTCGTTGATGATGTCGGAGGCGTAGTCGTTGGCGCCGACGAAGCCTTCCTTCTCCATGGCCAACTCGAACGAGGCTACCGCTGCCGCCCGACGTGAGCCGGTCTCGGAGTGCTGCATGAAGAAGCCAGCCTTGTCCATAACCTTCTGGCCACCGCTGCTGAGTTTATCCACTAGCTTGTCGCCGGCGTTGGTGGCGGCTGCCAGGTCTTGCAGGGAGTGTGAGGCGGACAGGTCGATGCGGCCTTGCAGGGAGAGCACCTTGAGGATCACCAACCGTTTATTTTTCTTGTCTGTAATGCCGTTGAATAGCGTCTTGAGCTGTTGCTCCAGCGCAGCCTTCTTGGCCCCGACTTCCTCGCGGCTCTGAATAATCAGGTCGTAAATATTGTCTCCGAGGAAGTTGTTGTCGCGGTTGAACTTGTCGATCTTCTCATCAGAGAAATCGCCGTGCAGGTACTGCTTGGCCGCCTGGGTGTACGCCTTGAACGCTGTGGCGTAGCCGAACTTGGCTGCCATCTTGGGGATTGTCACTATGAAGGGCTGGCTCCACTGTACCGCCCAGATTGATGGAGAAGAGAGATACCACATAAACGACGCTTTGCCCATGCCTTGCACGAAAGTGTTGATCTTCTGGCGCGAGCTGGTGCGCTCGTTCTCATAGAGTTGCTTGTAAAGAGTGTCCATATCAATGGCGGCCTTGGGGTCGTAGCCCTTCTCCGAGGTGTACGCCTTGATCTCGTTGCCCATGTCGCGGAAGGTCTGCTCAATCTTGGTGCCGTGAATCAGACCGGCGTTAGCATTAGCGTGGTTGCGCACATAGGATGCGAAGACTTTGAGCACGTTCTCGCTGTAGCCCTCGACACCCTTACGGTGCAGCTTGTTGCCTGAGGTGGATGTTCGCGGCATCATGTTGATGCGCAGCGCCTCAGCGTCCTGGATGAGTTGTACTAGACCATCAGCGTGATTCTTTGCATCTTCCTTAACATAAGCAGTTACCTCTTCAGGGGTTACATTAGGGTTGGTTTTTTTCAGTCTCTCTTCAGCCGCTTTGCGGAATGATTCTTCTGCCGCTGCCTTCAGCTTGTCGATCATCACAGCCGGGATGTTGACCACACCGTGCTCGCCAAGGCTCTTGGTCGTCTCGATCTGGGCGTGCAGGCCGTTGGTTGGGTTGGCGTTGATCCGGTCAACATAATCAAGGGCGTCCTTCTGCGAGTCGAAGAACTCCGTCCGGGTACGCTTGCCGGTCTCACCGTTCTCGTCCATCGTTACCGTGCGCACCATGTAGTCACCGAAGCGCATCAACGGCATGTAGTCGCCTCTGAGGGTAGGGTAGCGCTCGTTGATCAGCTTGATGGTGGATGCCAGACTCTTGACCTCATCGGACGCCTTGGGCTCAACCAGCGGCTTCCGGTTCTTGAAGCTCCAGTCCGCCGCCTTGGCGTAGTCCTCGTTATACTTCTCAGCTTGCTCGAATACCGCCTTGCCGTGAGCCTGGAGCCACGGAGCCAGAGCTGCCTCGCGCCCTTTCAGATACACTTTGGAGAGCTGGTTGAGCATGGCGGAGTGGGCCGTCTTCTTCTCAGGCGTAGGTAGCACCCTGCGGTACATGGCGGTCAGCTCGGCCTGCGCTGCGGCCAGCGTCTTGCCGGTGGCCTCGTCCATCTTGGCGGCTTTCCATGATTCCTCAGTCCAGCCATCGGCGCCGACAGCGCCATCGGCGTGGAGCTGATACTCGGTGGCCTTGAACACCAGAGTGGAGAGAGCAGTCATCTCGTCCTTGGTCTTAAATGCCTTCTCGATCAGCTTGACGACGTGCTGCGCGTCACCCATCGCCGCCTGGATCTCCCCGGCCTTTTCCTGTCTCTGGTTCTTGTAGCGCAGCAGCAGGGTCTTGATCGAGGCGTAGTTCTGCTGTGAGGCAGCCATGACGATGGTGCGGTCGGTCGGCATGATGAAGCGCATGGTCTTGTCTATCACGGTCTGGAGCATGTTGCTGTTCTTAAACCAGTCGTTGACCGCCTTGATGGTATCGATCTTGGTCGGCATGGAAGCGAGGGATTTGAAAGTCAAGGCTCCTTCGCCGCCAAGGCCTCTATCTTGTTCGCTATCTCTTGGAACTGCTGCTCCGGTCTTTGTCGGTACTCTGCTGCGCGAGCCAGCATCTCGTCCTTGGATAGTCTGCGCGTATGCTCTGAACCCGGCACGAGCGAACTCTCCGGCAGTTGTGTCTTTTCCATTCGTTTCTCCTTTCTCGTTCTCCCATGCTGACAACTCCTTGATCGCAACCGCATCGCCTGCCACAGCATCTTTCTTCAACCTCTGAGCGTAACGTCGAGCAACGTCAGCGGAGATCTTGTCAACAGCTTTGAAGTCCTTGATGGTCTGTGCCGAGGCAACCACACGCCCGCTGAACAGCTTGCTCTTAACGCTCCGGATAAGATCGTGAATAAACCGCGCCACGCGGGCAGCCAGTGATGGATCGGCCTTGGTAAACTCATCCCAGAACCCCTGTTTGGACATGCTATTGCCAAAGACATCAGCGACCCACTCTTCAGGCGTAGTATCATCGACCTTTTTAAACCACTTGCCCAAATACTTAGCCATCCCGGCATCATCCTGCATGTCTAGAAACGCCTGTTTAAGTTCCCCGAAAAGCGCAGGCTCGGCAGCAGCCATCTGGTGTACGAGTTCATGCCCGAGAATAGCTAGAGGGTGGTTCGTGCTATCTTCTTGAATATAGAGAGTTTCTGGGTCGATGCTGGCGATGAAACCTGAAGGAACTCGTAAATCAGTTCTTGGAGCCATAAGCACAATGTTGTGTCCGAATACCCCTGCGATCTTCGCAAGTCGATCACGGAGTTCGCTGTTCGTAGATTCCTCAAAAGATCCTGGCGGGATCTCTTCCCCGTCGGGTGTCCGGTAGTGCTTGTTGAGGAAAACCAGTCGTTGCGCGGTAGTCCATGAATCGTAGGCGGCTCGTATATAATCCCCTTGAACGTCACCGCCAGACCCCCTAGTAGCCTCTGAGTCTCTTCGCTGCCCGTCGCCCCTACGTATTGAGGTGGTAGTAGCCTCATCACCTACTCCTTTCGCGCTTAACTTAATCTCCTCACCCAGCGAGTCAGCCAGCTTTTTGAACCCCTCCGAAGGGGGTATGCCCTGATCGACCTGGCCTTCAGCTACTGATTTCAGGTAAGCGTCTAGATAGGTCTGGGCTTCGCCTTCCTGGATGCCTTGATCAGCATCGATTGAGATTCCGGTAGTCCCGGCACTGGCAGTGGCCACGACCTCACCCTTGCCGGTTACGAAACCAATCTTGCCGTCCGGACGTTCGATGACAATCATATCAGGTCGGCCTGACTCATCCTTGGAGAGAACGTGTTGGCGGTACTGGCCCTCGGGCGGAGGAGTGTGGCGTTCGACCTCGGGCTCGATTTTTTTCTCCTTTGGAGGAACAACTTCTCGGGTTACAGATTCAGGCTTATTCGCATCCAAATACTTCTTAGTCAGATAGTCATTGGCCTTGTCACCCATCAGGGCGGCCTTCTTGACCAGCCTGGTTCTCGCACCAGGTTCGAGGGTGTTCATCCACTCCACCAGAGGGTTCTCGTCCATGACTTCGCCGGTCGGTGCGACGTTATCAGGGAGGACGGAGTTATCAACAGGTGTTGATGAAGATGTCGATAAAGGTGTTGATAAAGGCGTTGATAAAGGTGTTGATAAAGGCGTTGCTTTTTCGTCCAGATCCAGCAGTCTGGTTTTTTCGTCGTCGGCCAGACTATCGTATGGCTGGTTTGTGAGGTAGTCGAGTTCACCCGCCTCGTCAGTGCTAAGTATGGCGTTATCCACAGGTGTTGATAAAGGTATGGATAAGCCGGGTAAGTCCAACTGCTCCGCGATCTGCTCGTCGGTAATCGGCGTTGCTTGCGGTGTCTCCAGTCGATCAACGGTCACTGCGGCTATGGCCTCGGCCAACGCCTCTTGAGCCTTATCATCCTCAATCGCCTGCTCTACAACCCTCGGAGCCAGTTCAGCGGCAGTCGCGGCAGCATCATTCTGAGCGTTGATTTCCAGAGCGTCGGAGATCGTGGTATCTGTATCTGGATTAACCGCCTCCAGTAAAGCGGCGTTGATCTGAGCAAGAGGGTCAGGGGCTGAATCAGCTTTAGGGCGGATGTTGGCTCCGACACCCATCAATCCACCGACCAGCATACCTGCTGCTGCGGCTTCGGCCACACCTTCGTTCCAAGGCTTGTTGAGTGCCAGGTTTTGAGCGACCTGCTCCTGCGCGGACTGTGGCAGTTCCTCTAGGATACCTTCAGAGAAAGCACCTTCAGCAATACGCCGCAAGAGATTCTTATTTGCAGCCGCACCACTACCACCGGCGAGCAATACATCTACATCGCCGATGTTGAACTTCTTGGCGGTAACTCCACCGGCCACACCGATGGCTCCGGTAATCGCTCCGGATACAATCGGGAGAATAGCCTGTTTCAAACTCAGCGTGCCGTCGTCTGTCTGCTGCCTGACCTGCTCGGCGGACTGCCCTGCGGCAAACACACCTTCCCCAACACCGGCGGCAACCGCAGCAGACCCAACCTTAACACCTGTGCCTGCGGCGATACGACTGGCTACAGCCCCTACTGCTTTAGGTGCGGCTTTAAGAAGCCCTCGGGCTATGCCCGCACCACCCAACATCGACGGGGCTGACTCTGCGGCAGCGTCTAGTATTGTAGACGGGTTCTCCACCATTGCCTGTACGGTCGGGATGAACCCCTTGGTTTCGCGCACCTCTTGCTGCGCCTGCTGGAGTTCCGGAGACTGCCAGGTACTGATAATCTCTTTGGCTTTCTTAGGCTGGAATCCAAGTGCTTCGGCACCCTTACCGGCATAACCTCTTGTAGATATATTCGCCAATCCGATAGCCGCTTCAGGTACACCTACAATACCTTTGAGTACGCCAAGCGCAGGATCGGCAACGGCTCGCCGCAAGAAGCCAGAGGGTTCGGGAGCGGCCTGATCAACCTCGCCGGTAAGCGGCGTGAATCCTGCGGGTGCTGCATCAACTTCGCCGACCAGCGGTGTGAGTTCCATAGATTACGCCCCTACAAATTTATTGCTCTTGGTGTCCACATATACTGGTTTGCCGCCCTTGGTTTCTCCTGTAGCAGTGTAGCCCGCCGGAGGTGCGGCTTCTTTCTTCACCACTCGTCCAGGTGTGGCCTTGATCTCAGGCTTGCCGAAACCAAAACGAAACGTACCTTTCTGCGCCTGAGTGCCGGGTACGAACTGCTCACCAGATAGTGCCGCCTCCACCGCCATCTGAGCGTCAGCAGCCTTGATCGGGTCGCCGGTCTCAGCCAGAGTCTTGGTATACGCATCGGCACCGATCTTCTTCTGGTTCTGGGCGATCTCTGCCTGCTTGTTGGAGGCGTTCAACTCTAACTGCTCTTTCTTAGACAGTGTACCCTCGGCCTGCTTGGTAAGCAGAAGCGCCCTTGCCTTGTTCTCTTCAACCTGCGACGGGTCGAGGTCACGGCTCTTGACGTTGAAGCCGCCCCGCACATTCTCCTGCGCTACCGCCCCCTCGTTGCGGAGTGCTTGCTCCTGCAAGCTGAAACCGCCCTTGATATTCTCCCTGGTAATGCCTGCCTCGATCTCAGACGCCTTGAGCGCCTTGTCCTGCTGTCCGGTGATGGATGCCAGCTCGGAGCGTGCGGCGGCGATCTTCTCAGGGCCGTCGAACTGATTGCCCATATTGGCGCGGATAGCGTCGTTGAGCAGGGCGATGCGATCCTGAGTGGCCTTAAAACCGGATGCCTTGGCTCGGTCAGCCTCGACGCCTCGTGCGAACGCCTCGCGCCCCTCGGTCAGTGCGTTGTTCTCGGCCTGAGACATAACCGGCGTTTCCGGTACAGGCAGGGTGCGTATTACGTCCTGCTGTCGTTGTGTTCCGAAGCCTTTGGGCAGCGGCGTAGCGGCGACCATTTGCTGGGAGGTCATGGGGGTAGCTACCTTAGGGTTGTCAAGAGCGACATTAGGTATGCTGCGGGTCGTAACAGGTGTAAAGCCTGATGTGGCCCCTTGTGGTGCAGAGGCAGCCGTAGCGATATCAGGACTTCTTGAGAACCCGAAGAACTTACTGGTGCGATCAGCCAATGCTGGGAGGATATTGGATCGTACCTGATTACCTCCTTCGGCGACAGTCCACGGTACATCGGGCTTAACTGGCGCTTCGACAGTCCCTAGTTTGAGCGGGGTATATGTGGGTAGTGACGTAGGTGAGGAGGGTACGAACCCCTGCCGCCCCATCAGGATCTGCTGACCAGCGTTGCTGTTCATTGCCGGAGCCGAAGGGTAGACACCTGTAGGGTTACGTCTAATACCTGCCAAGTCCTGCGCCGTCAGTTCGTAGTTTACTCTCGCTCCGCTATATCCAGCCATGATGCACCCCCCTACTATCTTGGTGAAACCCCGATTACGCTATTCGCTACAGACTGAGCCAACTTACTGGCGACCTCGGCCTGATGTCCTGCTGCTGAGACCTGAATGGAGCCTCGGTTCTTGATATCATCGACATTGATCTTGAACTTGTCCAATGCCTCGTTAATCTCCAGCTTGCTCTTTTCCAGCCAGAGCGCGTCTTCCTTGCCTGCGATCTCGGCGTTGGAGGTTATCACATCAGCGCGTGACTTAGTGATTTTAACTACTGCATCCAACTTGGCCAACTCCTGCTGTACTTCGACCCTGAACTTCTCCAATACGCCGTTGAGCTGTGTCTGGTATATCTCACGATAGATGGATGAGTATTTATAAGCGAAGTCCATGTGCGCGGTCTCAACGGCAACCCCTTGCTGGATGGCAAAATGCAGGTTGTCCTTGGCCCATTCGGTAATACGTTTGGTGATCTCGCGGTTGAGGTTCTCGTTGTCAAACTGGTCCTTCTCCAACAGCGACAAAATATCAGCGTTGGTTTGCACCTCGGCGTACTTGAACCCGCGAGCGGATGTCTTGGCGGCGATCAGGTCCAGTTCGTCATTCAGCACCCGCAGGCGCCGCTCACGGTTTTCGTCGAAGATAGAATCCTGAAAAGCCCTCGAGGGTACACCCATACTGGAGATATACGCCATCAGGGTAGCCTCGATGGAGTCAAGCTGTGCCGCCTCCCAGATGTGGCGTTTATACTGAGTGATGTCGGAGGTTTTAGGCGCATCAGGGAAAACGCCAGGGGTAATATCGCGTACTGTATCCATAACCTCGGATACAGTTGGTAACTCACCCAAGTCAATCAGTTCGTACGATCCCGCTGGGTCGCGCACATCGCCTGGGGCGTCATATATCGCGGAAGAGAAGGCGATACTGAGCGCCGCCGATTCAAGCCTGCCTAGTGCTGACAGAGCGTTGCTCTTGAGTTCGGCGAAAGATACGTTATTCTGCGTCCATATTGAGTTGGTATCAACGGCCATGACTAACGCTCCTGTGTAGCCATAAAATAGGATGTTGCCCACACAATAAGCCAGTTACAATCATAGTACAAGGAAAAAATTAGAGAAACCAAAGCACCAAGACATAGGCGGCAAACAAGATAGTGTGGAGGTAGGTCACTCCCGCGCATCGCGGGCATCTGGAGTCGTGGCGTGCGGTCAATGAGCCATTGCCTTGAGGCATTGAGAATACTCCCCTTAGTTACAACCAACGTGACAATGTACGCCCCTAAGATTGCCTTGATCATGACAACCCCACTGGATAGAACACTACGCCAGCTCCTTCTAATTCAGCTACCTCCTGCGGGTCCAAACTGTTCAGATCGTTAAAAGTTCTCAAGTTGACGGTAATCATCGAATAGAACCTGTTTCCTTCAGCATCAAGAACCCAGCTACCGTGAGGCAGTGGGTCTATATTTATAAAGGATGGGTACGAATGCGCACCATCTGGTAGATAATTAATCCCCGCCCCGTTAAAAGAACTTTCCCAAACAGTTCTGTCGTAATCGTCCATCGAGGTATCACCACCAAACCTGTCCCAGGAGTTAAAATACGCTTCCAGGTTCTCTGGTGAGGCCAGCTCAGTATAGTAGCCTTCGGAACAACTGAAAGGTTGTGTCTGGTCTATGGCAGTGTAATTACCCCACTTATAAGTATCGTAAGCCACCCCTCCCGAATAGCCGCTGTGGTCGGAAGCGGCTACATTAAAACTGGTTGGATCGGTAACAACCTTCTGTGAAGGCACGACATTGCCAAGGGTTATAATCTCTTTCTTGGTGATTGTTGGAGACAAGGTTAAAGGCATCTTTATGGCATCCTTGGCCGTGATACCCTTGCAGCCGGAGATGTCCGATCCGTCCCACTCGGCATAGGCCAGGATGGGGCCGATAGCCGAATCACCTGATGTTGAAGCGGTTGATGTCCCTGTTTCGTGTTGATACACCAGTATGTTGTTGCGCAGGTCGGCAAAGTATATCTGGCTGTTCTCAAATGCTGAAGCAGTCGAGTAGGAGCCGCTATACTCCCCAGGCTTTCTGTCGCCCCAACACCCGCCTGCCAGATCCCCCCAGTAACTGACATAGATTGTATCCTCTGGGCCGTTTGGGGCTGTGCCGTGAGGATCAAAAAACTCGAACTTGAAGTGGCTGTCTTTGGCATAAGTGCGCTTTATGATTGGCGTTGGCACAACATAGGTTGCACCGTCTTCAACTACAAACGACACCGTTATATCTGTGTTACGCACCACCCTGACAGTCACTTCTGACGTTACCCCGTGCTTAAATGGTGATAGAAAGTATTTGCCGTAGCACTCGTTGCAATACCAGGCAGCCAGGATACGATCTTCTTCTGTCATAGCACCTTACCTCCGCCACAGATGTTGCAGGGCTGTTCACTGGGGACGCTGATGATGACCTCCCGCTTGGTAAGTGTCGGGTCTGGGGCGGACAGTACGGCTGTTGATTCGGATGGGGGTCTTGGTGGTTCAATCAACAGGGCGTACGCTGCAAACGACATCACCTCATAACCCCGCGTTATGCAGAAATCCCTGTATGCTACATAGTCGTACTTGTTCGACATGCTCGCTATGAAATCCACTTTAGAGTTATGCTCGTCCAGACAGCTCATCTACCACCCCCTTATCGTATCGGAACACCAATACTCGTAATCAATATACCAGTCCCAATATTTTGCCGAATCGTCACCAGTGGTGCACATGCCGGAAGCGCTCTCGTATCCGGTGCAGCTGCCGCTCGGGTAGAAGGTAACAACCACCGCTCCGGCTCGGTATGTCTTGGCGCCTGCTGGAGGTATGTAGGTGCTTTCAACAATCTGGCAGCCACTGATATCCGAATAGCCAAGATTGTAAATGCCATAGACATTTGAACAAGATCCGGAGTGGGTGTAACTGTTAATAGCTTTCCAAACCCCGCCGGACGGAATCATGCTCCCTGTATAGGTGTTGCTGGTCTGGATGGATCTCCCGCCAGCTCGATCTGTCACAATCGCTGTGACGGTCAGCTCCCTGCTTGATATGCCCTCACAGACAGATGTATTGAGTGTGCTTGGTCCCGAGAATGTTTGGCAATTCGTTACACCCGGTATTGGTGTGGCGCTGGTGATACTTACGACCGGCTTGCAGACGCCCATAAACTCTACGCAAATCTGGTCTAAGATCAAGTTCCCATCAAGGTATGGGTCAGCAGAGATTCTTAGGCTGTGCGGAGTCCTGTCGTAATCAGACATATGAAGCGCAGGAGGCAAGGCAGTATAACCCCACTTGAACCCGAACAACCGTTTATGGTCGTACGTCTCACTGCCGGTAAGCTTTGCTTGCATCTTCACCAGTTTGTTTCCTTTGTAATCGGCGGCCAAAATAGTTGTTCCTGATTTGGTTGACCTGTATTGCCGTGTGGTGTCGTGCTTTTCCTGCCAATCACCCGAATTTACACCGGTACGATACAACGCTGACAGCTCTCCTCCCGCGTGTGCTGGATCAGGTATGCCGGGATTTGATTCGTTGACGGTTGTTGACGTTGACGCAGTGGTGTTGGTGAAGCCGCCCAGTGACTCGGTTGTAAAGCTGGCTGTGTCTCCTGCTACCGTTATCAGGTACAAACGGTCAAAGACTACTGAACATGCCTTAGTACCGTCTTCAGAAAAGAAGAAGTTGCAGTTAGGCATATTGGTGGCAAACGGTATCCGCAGCATACGTGTCCAGCCTTCAGCCACATCGCCCGCCTTCTCCAACAGCACCTCTATAAAATAACCAGGACCAGGGTGACCATCGAACGGTGGTATTTCCAGGTAGCAAGTCTTGACGATACAGATCAGCATACCGTCTGACTCGCGATAGGCGGCCCCAAGAACCTGTGCCCTTTGAATGCCACTATTCATGGGGGCATAGAGCGTCGGCATGGTGGCCCTTATCGAACCCCCCTCGTAGATGAACTCAGAAAAGACCGTAGTGTAGCTGTAGTCACCGGTCAGCGATTCAATGGTGTGGTCTACTCTTGACAGGCCAGGGATCAGGATAAACTGATTGACCGGCCAGTAGCGTGACGGGTTGCCACGGTAGGTCAGGATTTTACGGTCGTCCGGATATTCTGTTGCCGGACCTTTCCAGTCCACGTTGCCGTAGACGATTTCTTGTGGGCCTTCTGCCGTCCACGCGTCAGACTCTTTACTGAATAGCCAGGTCTTGGTATCGTCATCGATCAGCGGGAAGGGATTGCCTGTAGATACGGCTGTTTCGTCACCATCGTCAATCGGTGGTGTGCCGGTATACCCTCTGCCGGTGTGAGCGAAGCCGTACTGATTGGATATATTTGGATTGGCGCTAGGGAATTGAAAGCCTCTTGGTACGCCGTTGCGGGCGTGCGTTAGGAAGCCTTTTTTACTGATTGCGATCAGGACGGCATCACTGGGGGTGTATTTGCAGATAATTAGATGCAGCCCATCAATAATAGCCTTGCTGCCTGTAGACCTCAAAGATAAGCATTTCTGCCCGAACCACAGATACTCAGCCGCTTTAACACTTGTGGGTCTGATGGCCATTACGTAACCCGTCTCATAGACGCTACCGGCACAACCTCCAACTGTTTTAAGGTGAAGTCGGCACCATCTATATTTGCCCCTTTGAACTGGAAGGAGTTGCCTTTCAAACCTCTGGCACCCTTACAGCGCCGGCGATGTATCCCGTCTTTGCCATTATCTCCTATCTCAGGCAGCACGACCTGCTCCTGCTCGTCGGCCAATACGGTGATCTGCATGGTACCCCTGATCCGCGCCTGTGCGTAGAGGTCAGGCACCGTTTTTTGTTGTGCTTTGGATAAGTCACTTACGCCTGTTATAAAATAAGCATCTATTTGGGTACTGCCATCCAAGGCGCCGACATAGCGGGTGTGCCCGCCAGTAGTCAAGTTGACTGCCCATGCCGTAGTTACTCCATCCACACCAGGCGCTTCGGTTGCCGCCTCCAGAGTGTTTACGCCAGCCAGTGCCGCCTCGAAGATCAGGCCGCGTTGCGTAGCTCCTGAAAGCGTGGAGGTCCCACTCAGGGATGCCTCGAAGGACATGCCGGCAAACAGCTCAGCATTAAGAGTAGCAGCCCCACGTAAGGATGCACCAAACCCGCCGCCACCTAGATTCTGCGCTGATAGGCCGGAGACTGCACTCAAAGTGGCCTCGAACACTCCGGCACTAATAGTCGCCTCAGCGGAAAGTGCAGCACCAGCCTGGAAACCACTCTGCTCAAACTCACCTATAGCGTCGTAGGACAAACCCCCCGGAGACGCAGACAGCGAGGCATCGAACATGATGCCTCGCCCGAAGGCTGCTGTTAACGCCCCTGGTGCTGCGGAGCCTATGAAATCTCCGACCGTAGCCATGAGTTAACCTTGGTTGACTGGAGTGCTGTGGGTAAAGCTGTTCTGGGTCTGCGTGGCGCCGAAGCTGACAACTGTGCCACCAGTGGCGGTGATGTCTGTACCAATAGTGCCGTCGTAGCGCAGATATTGCTTTTGGCTATCCGCCGTCGGCGTACCGGTCAGCTCAGGGTCATCCATAGATCCGTACCATCTGAACCACCCTACGGTCTGCGTACCAGATGTAAAGGCGTTGGTGAACCCGATGTATCCAGCGCCAGAGCCTGAACCGGCAATACCTTGCCACACAGTAGCTTCCTTAATGCAGACACCATCCACAGGAGGGTAGACGACCGAGAGGCAGTTGGCAGCTGCAACCCCAACAGTAACCCCGGCACCGCCGAGCGTGGTAGACGACCCTGCGTTGATAGCGACAGTACCTGCGGCGACGGTCACGGCGACGGTCAGACCGTTCAGGGTGATGCCTGAGTTCTTGGGTGCGGTGATGGTGACGCTATTGGCGTTAGCGAGCGCAGAGTAGATTACAGTATTGCGTCGGGCGTTGATGGCGGCGGCTACAGCGGTTGCCAATGCAGAGGGTGACGAGTAGGTGACAGCCCCGCCGATGATGTCCAGGCCACCAATAGTCAGAGCAGTACAGTTACCGGTGGTGCTGGTGAAGTCGATGATCGTGGTTGCCAGAACTTCTTTGGTCACAGCCCCAGCAGCCTTGGAGAAGCGCACACAGGCAGTGCCTGTAGCGGCGGCGTCAGCAGTGGCCGGCTGACTGCCTGTGTAAAACATGAGTAAGCCATTCTGGAGCAGTTCGCCCCACGATCCCCGCCCTTCGAGAAAACTTGCTGCAAACGCTGATAGCTGTTTAGCCATGATGGACTCCTTTTATTCGTTTATTTCTAAATTCAGCAGGTTAAAGGCATTATATGCAGGAGTCCCGGCATCCGGGTCAAAGACGTAATGCACCAGACCGTTCTCCTCTCTGACCATAGCCCGACCATAATAGCCATAATCATAGGATACCTTGTTCTGCGACAGGTTGACGATGTTGCCGCCAGGGCCACCTACAACCACCCCGCGATGAGAGGCGAAGATGCAGCAGTTGCCGGACAGCTTGGCAACAGGAACCAGCTCGCCCTTTACGTGGCAACCAGTACCTATGATAACCCCATAAGGTAGTGTCCACTCATCCTTGAAGCCCCCCTCCTGCGGATCAGTACCGGACAGGAAGTGTAGCTCGGCGGTGGTGCCTATGTACATGCCACCATCGACACGGCGGATCATGGTGATTGTGTCGTCCAGCGAGATAATAGTATTGAAGCGGGCATCCACTTCGTCGCTGAGGGCCTTGTCGCAGTAGACGGTATTGCGCACCGCCCAATAATTACGGCTTCCCATGAACTCGGTAACAGGCTGGAACGTCAAGCCGGTGATCGCAGGGTCGCGGCGGGATATACCGCCGTCATTATCTGCATCCACGTTGACCAGATCTACGGCCTCGGTATAGACCAGCTCCCGGACAGACTTATCAGGACGACCTACATCGGCAGGGTCGTCCACGTTATTCATACCTATGAACTTATATGTGACGACCATAACAAGAACCTCTCACGCCTTACAGGTATCAACCCTGCGCCTCTCTGACCCATTTAAACTACATACAGCGAATTCGGTACTACGTCGGTATATTCCCCGGTCAGGCGTCGGTAGGCCGTCTTGCCGTCTCGGACATACCCTTTGAAATTTGTGAGATGGTCGTCTGCCTTGACCGGATCTTGCAACTCGCGGTCGTGATCCCCAAAAGCCTTATAGGCGGAGTACTCCACCAGAGATAGACGAAACTGCTCGGGGATGGCAGGCTCGGTGTCGTAGTCGCCGTTGGCGTCCTTGTGATTCAGGGCTACCAGGCTGCGTCGATGCACTCGTAGGTTGAGCGTAACCCCTGCCAGTACCGGCTCAATGAGCGTGACGTATCCTGTCTCTAGGTCGGTGCGGTAATGTACCGGACTCTGAGGTGCGTTATCGGCGAAATCAGCGTCGCTGAAGGTCTTGCCTACACCGTCGATCAGTTGTCGCGCACCGTCCCAGATTGAGCGTACCGCGATGATGCGCGGGTCGATGGCGTAATCCTGCTGGCCAAGCACCGTAACAACGCTGAAGGTGTTTTTATCAGCCCAGAAACCGGACTGCTCGCAGAACTTGTCCTGCCCCTCGGATAGCCACGCCATCAGGCGCAGGTCTGACCAGGCATAGGGGGAGCGGGTGTCGTCCACCACGCCTCTGAGTTCTTCAAGCAGCTCGGTTCTGGTCACGGTCGGCTCCTTACTTGCGGGTCTGGTACGGCCCCTCTACTTTCTGGTAGGGGATAGCCGGGTACGGCTGCCATGTGAAGTATTCTGTCCCGTCGGCGTTGACATGCTTTACCTGCCGAGAGGCCACGGCGTTCTGGAGTACGTTGATGAATGCCTGCGGGATGTTGGGTACATCCTCACCGCGACGGATCTGGAGCACCTCACCGTTGACGCCAATCACCTCGAACTCAGGCAGATGCTCTACATAGGCAATGTTAATGGTGTAGAAGGGTGGTGCGTACTCAGGCTTACCCTTGTAGAACTTGTTGGCCGTAAAGGGTACTTTTTCTGCGGTGACATCCAGACCTAAATCAAGAGTTGGTTCCATTGTTATGCAGTCCTTTCGTGTATGATGTGGGCTTTAACAGCCTGATACATTGCTTCAGCTACCTCAATCTCGATGCCGCAAGGCAGTGAGAACAGGACTCCGTTGATCGAACCGGAGAGGTTCTGGCCTTTACGTCCGTCGAGGGTGACGAGGTGGTTCTTGGATTGAGGCGTTTCCTCTTCTTGCATTATGACTTCTTCTACCGCTTTCTCTTCTTGAGTTGTGACTTCTTCTATCACCCCCCCAACTTTCTTTTTAAACGCCATTTAACTACCCCCTTTCATATCTTTAGTGGCTTCCTCAAAAGCTTTATCAAACTCGGACTCATCCTTGAAGTCCTCGGACAGCAAGGGCATGAGATCCTCGATCAGCTCGGCAACCTCCTTGGTGTTCTTGGCGAGGTACTGCTTCTCGCAGGAGCCTGCATATTCGGAGGGGCCGCAGCAACAGGAGGTCATCTTGTCAGTCTTCTTGGCCTCTTTCTTAAACTTGACCCTGACCTCAACGATGAAGCCGTTAGCTGCCTTGCCAACTGTGAGCATTTCGGACATATACATTTTTGGCCTCACTTTCAAAACCTTAGATACCCCAAAAGCCCACTACCTTGCGAGTAGTGGGCCGGGACTGAGTAGACGCTGGTTACGCCGGGTAGCCTGCCTTGGGTACGCAGCTCAAGTCATAGTAGGTGTCGGTGATGCCGGTTGCGTTCAGGCCGGTAGTGCCGGGGGTGAATGTCGCTGCTGCGCCGGTGGCGATCTTGAGCGCTCCGATGGGTGCCTGATTGGCCGGGATGGCAGGCAGCATGTTCTCGTTGTCGGTACCGGGGGTCATGGTGACAACGCCGGTAGTACCAATGGAGGCCAGATACCAACGGAAAGAAGAGGCCGGGAGGGTTGACCCACCCAACGCCACGTTGGTCTGAGTTGTCTGCTGGCCGCAGTGGCCGTCGATGCCGAACAGGAAGGTGTTGGCGGTCTTGACACCCTTAGCCCCGATGATGGTCTGGGCGACGGTCGCGGTGGTGGTTGGGTCGCCGACAGCCTTGGTCACAGTGGCAGTCACGGTGATGGCCTCGGTCGTGGTGGCTGGAGTGATAGTGATGACCGAACCGACAACAGATGACGCAACCCCGACCAGGGCTTCGATTACTAACTCCAGGGCGGTCGCCACAGCGTCGTCATCGGCATCACCTACAAGTACAGTATAATCATCCGTCACCGTACCAGCCTCCGTGACTACCGAAACGGTGATGATGTCGTCGGTCTGCTTCGAGTCGATGGTCAGGGTATAGGTATTGGTGGTCGCATTGACCGCCAGACCAGGCTTCGAGAAGCTCCGCATGGATAATAGTGACCGCAGGGCGGTGCTTTCCATATCTCCGAGATTAATAGATCGGTCCATGTCCAGCCCCCTTATGGGTGGCCTGCAATCGGAGTGCAGGAGAGATTATAAAACGTAACGGTGAAGTTGCCGGCAGTGGCAACGCCTGAAGTGCCGGGGGTGAACGCTCCGCCGGAGGCAACGACCTTGACTGCGCCGATCATACAAGCGGTAGCAGGGATCTCGGGGATCATGGCCTTCTCTGTACCGGCAGCCACCTTGGCAGTCAGTACCGGAGTACCATTGACCACAACTGAGGCGCCGTTTTTGTCCAGGCACATGGCGTAGAAGCAGGTCGTCAGATCAGGCTGAGGAGTTACGGTGGTGAATACGAACAGGTCGTCGGTGGCGGCCTTCTCGTAGAGGATGCCGTCGATGCAGTATTCGACAGTGTTGGTGGTGGTCTTCAGCTTGGCGGTGTTGCTGCCAGCCGCCAGAAGCCCCTTGGTAAAGCAGCGGTTGCCCAGCAAGTTGCGCAGGGCGGCGGTGTTGATGTCACCTAAATTAATTGCACGGTCCATGATTGCCTCCTTAAAGGCCCCGTTTCATGACGGGATGGGTAAAAGTGGGTGCTGCTATTACTGGAAAAGCCCCTCAGCTTGTGACTGAGGGGCCAGGTTTCTAAGCTGCCTGAGACTTACAGCTCAGGAGCGCACGACTCGAGTCTCGCCATGAACAATTGGTTCAAGATGACCGCACCGAAGTACGCTTTCCAGCCCACATGACCACGCTGACCAAGCTTGTCGGAGTCGCTGATGTTGCCGGGGTTGCGGACGATAGGCGCGGTGATGGCCCCTTTGCCTTTGAGCGGTACAGAAGCGGCGGCATGGGCGCCCAGGTAGAGGATCGGGTACACATTGGCGGACACACCGGAAGTGGAAACCATCGAGCCTTTGGCTCCGCCTGCATCGGGAAAGGACTCGAAGATGGTGGATCGGATATAGCGTACATCCTCAACCGAGCCGATCTCAAAGGCGTCAACCGGCACCTTGGAGCCGTAATCAACAGCGTCCTTGAAGCCTGCCAGAGCGCGGACGGCATTCTCGCAGTCAGGATGAATCAGGCCAATGTATCCGGCCCGGACACTAACTGTGCCGTAGTTGGGTGTGGAGGCGGTCTGCTGGGTGATGTAACCTACGTTCTGCCGTTTGAAGGCACGAGTCACCTTGCGCTGATCGTTGAGTGAGATGGCGGCAACGACATCGGTACGCCCGGCAACGCCGTTAGCGTAGAACACGTTGGTTCCAGCCTTGAGGATGTTGTAGCGCAGGGTTTCGAGGGTCTGAGCGGCCTGCTCGGCGGTGATGCCGATGTACTCCTGGAGCACAGGATCTTCGTGGAAGTCGGTGATCTGGTCGCTAAGCTGTACGAAATCACCAAACTGCTGGAGCGTACAGGGAACGTCGGTGTACCTCATGTTCTTGCCAACAGGGGTTACGCCCTCGACGAGCGGGGTAAGTGCCTTCTCCAGAGCCTCATAGCGCCGGAAGATGGCGACTTTAGTGCTGTTGGTGGGAAGGGGCTTCAGGTCCAGATACTTCTCCAGGACAAGATACGGTAGTGCTCGCATCAAAAATCCCGGCATTGCCTTTCCCGCTGTACGCGGGGTGATGTCTCCGTACACGTTCATGGTGTACCTCCTGGCCGGTAGTTATCCGGCAAAGTTTCGGCTCCTAAGGATACCGGGGGTTAAACCCTATTTTATGCTGCAATCTTTAATTTTTTAGCTTCTGCTTCAAAGGCGGCGTCAAAATCATCGGGGTCATCTTCAGACGTTACCGACGTGCGCACCGTGTCTGTAACCTCCATACGCTTCAATCGTGCCGCAGTCTCCTGCTTCTTTACGTCCTCCGCAGCCTTTGTCGGGTCCGATGTCTGGATACTCGCTCCGGTCGCGGTCTTAAACGTGCTGAACAGTTCTACGATCTCAATGGCACTGCCATCAGCCAGAACCTTCGTGTATTGCGGTTGCAAGAACTTCGGTTGTGTCTCGATCCACTTGACCACATCCGGATAAATCTTTTCAGCGTCGGCGTGTGCGGTATAGATCGTGTTATAGTGCTTCTCCTCCGCTGAGAGGTTGGTGGACTCGATAACTGGTGCGATCTGGCCCTTGAGTGCCTCTACAGTCGTGGTCAGCAGGGTCTTGACATCCTCCAGCTCTTTCTTCAATCGATCTTCTCTCGCTGCGTGCTCCGGCCAGTCCTTGCGATACTGTTCTTCGGCAGCGATCTCTTCCGGTGTCCGCACTATAGCGGCAACGGGTTCTTCCTTGACGGGCTCTACCTTGGCGGGCTCTACCTTCGTAGCGGCTATCGCCTCGGCGACTAGCGCCTTTATATCTATTGGGGGGTCAGCATTTTGTTCAGGTTCGGGGTCAGTCTTTTGTTCAGGTTCGGGGTCAGTCTTTTGTTCAGGTTCGAGGTCAGTTTTTTGTTCAGGTTCGGGGTCAGTCTTGGCGTCACCCTCCGGCTGAGTAGTTTCGTTACTCAGTCCCTCGTCAAACCCTGCGCTAAAGAGATCATCCGCCAACGCCTCAGTGTCGGTTCCTACGGCTTTTAGGCTCACGTTAAAAGCTCCTTTCAATATTGGTTTTCAAGTAACTACATTTTTAACACATTGTCAAGTCAAATATCTACTCACTTTTAATTTTTTTGTACTGCAAAGATGTCAAGTAATTCACTGAGCTCCTTGATGCGTCCCTGCGTCCCCGCGTCAAGTTCTTTACTGAGTCTGGTGCGCTCCAGTTCGATGCGTACTACCAGGTACTCGAACAGGTCTTCGCCGACACTACTTGGCGGCAGCTTTTCTTTCAGGTTTTGCAGCAGCTCCTTCTCCCTTTCCTTTAGGTGTGATCTGGTCGAGAAGTAGCTGGATCGACTGTAGAGCGGTGGCATCTTTGGCTCCTTTCGCGTTGGCAAGATTCAGGGCGATCTTAGAAAGCCCGTCCTGTACTTTAGTAGTGATGGTCTGAGCGATCTCTTCCGCCTTGGCGGCTTTCTCCTGTGCTGCGGCCAGCTGGAGCTGGGTCTTGCTCTCATCCAAACCTTGCTGTACCTGGGCTGCATGTGCCTGGTTCTGGTCGTACTGCGCCAGCTTGGCTTCGGCCTCTTTCTTCGGCAACAGGTATTTAGAGGGCAGGTCGCGGGACAGCAGCCGATCCTGCAACATCTCGCGCTCATCTAATTGAGTGCGTTCCCGGTCGGTGAGTGTGCCGTTGAGCTGATCAAGGGCGGCGCCACGTACCTCTTTAGCCACCAGTGACAGGTTGCCTTTAGGCATCACTTGAAAATCACCCTTGATGTCCGCCTTCTCGTTAAACTCCATGTTCCATTTAACCAGACTGCCTATGAAGGACTTTACAAAGCGGTCAAAGGAGCGCACGTCATCTTTCGTCACCATATCCCCGCCAGCGCGCATCATGGACATATTATTACTGGTACGGAACGCCTCGCCTAAAGGCTGTGCGTCACCCATCGTCCACGACTGGAGGTGGCTCTCGGTGTCGAACACACGCACGAAGTTATCGCGCAGTGCTAACAGCTCAGATGTGTGGTTGGGTATGTCGTAAATCCGGATGGCGGGATAGTTGGCTTCGTTGCCGTCGCCGTGACGGTGGATGGTCATGCCGCCGGATATCTTGCCGACGTTGCGGGAGGTATCCAGCAGGTCGTCGTTGACCTCCTTGATGGAGCTGGCGCTATCGGCCATGTTGTCCATGATAGCGCGGTCGATAGCGCAGATTTTCATCTGTGAGTCACGTAACGTCTCCACCTTGGCTGAACCGGTCAATGGGCCATCCTCATCCTCTTCAGGAATGAAGGCGTGGAACATGTCGGAAACTTTATCTCCAAAAGGTGCGGTGTCAGCCTTGATGACGACCTCACCCAATAGCCAGATGTCGGCTAGAATATCCTTCCCGAGCGCCGTACCTGGTACAGTCACCCCGATATCAGCCAACTCCTGTGCTGAGATATAGCCGTACCAGCGAATGACCTCGAACTGGCGCACTTCAGTGCTGGCGGTGGTCTGGTCAGTCTGCTTGATGCTGTTCAGCTCCGCCTCGAAGCCGCGTGCCTTGTAGTTGCCACTGGTGTGCTCTCGCAGGTACTCATTGATTTCATCGCTGAGGAAGTCGCTGCGTTTGGCGAGTGCTCGCAGCCCTTGGCGTGAGTATGCCTTGCGTACAAACAAACCTTCCTGGGTATCCCACGTTTGTGCGGATAGGTCAGGGTAGACATCCCACGCCTTGAGGGTGCTGTAATAGGGTCGCTTGAGTTCCTTGGACACCGCCGCGAAGTTCCCTTGTTCGTCCGGCTCCCACACGCGCTCGGTCTGAGTCTTGACCTGCGGACCCTCGACGACGCCAAAACCATAGATGCCGCCGCGCCGGATGACTTTTTTGCATAGCTCGGGATAGTCGATGCCTTCATCAGAGAGCTGATCCTCACACTCCATAGTCATGCGGTCTGAGCGTTGCTTGGCCAACTCCTTGACTGCCTGCTCGATCATCTCACTCGTGACTGGTTGCGGCTCCTGCTGCGACTGCTCGGCAATCAGTAGTTGCTGCTGTTCGAGGGTCGTAATTATGTTGGCCAGATCCGCCTTGGAGATATTGGGGAATGGTGACGGCTCCAGGCTCCAGTTCTTCTCTTGGGCCGGGAACATCATCTCCATGATCTTGGCCACCCACCCCACGATCTTGGTGTGGGTATCCTTGGGGTAGACCCTCGACATGCCCTCGGGGATCTTGATCTCGGGATCGTAGATAGCTTTGTATTGGCGCAGGTTGCGCAGCCATTGCAGTTCAAGCGTATTGCGCTCTCGGGCAAAGGTCTCGAACTTACCCCACATGCGCTTGCCGAGGGCCTCCAGTTTTTCCTTGTCGGTAACTATCATAGTGCCTCCCGGCTAGTAGCCTGCGTATCTGTCTGCGGGTTGGTGTGTGTGCTGGGTCGTATTGGTGCTTCTGGTGCGTACAAAATGTGTGGGGTCGTAGTTCTTGCCGAGAATGAACAGCGTGCCGTACTGATCTGCCTCACAGACATGACTCCATTTATTCTTGTCCGGCGCATCCTTGAACTTGCCATCGGCAGTCTTCTGCCGTGTATATCTGTACTTACTGCGCAGCCCCTCGATCAGCATTTTACACTCGTCGTCATACTCAATGCCTGGTTCGCCGTCCGGCCACCAGTTGCGGAATGGTTCGTCCAGTGCGTTGATCCGTGCCGTAGGATCGTTGGTGGCGGCGCACTTGACCGCGTTGCCGGAGTCAGGCATATCGGTGACATATATCTTCTTCAGCAGCTTCCTGATTGAATCGTCATCAGTCTCATTTTGCCTCTTCCATGCAGGGTCGCCGATAAAGACCAGCGGGTTATTCGGGAAGTAGTTTTTGATCGTAGGCCAGAGTTTTGTGGAATTGAATGTTTTGAAACCCATGTCGAAGCCTACCGCCTCGCGCAGCTTTCTGAGCCGCCCGTCTCGCCCCAGCTGCATGAATACCGCCGCCGGGTTACGAGCTGAATCAATACCGACAACCACAGGTAAAAAGGGGTCGATCTGCAAGCCGCGTTTCTTCCTCCGGTCATACTGAAACGACTTCTCATAGACCGGCTTGCCAGACTGGCTTTTGGCATATAGGCCGTGAACATAGACATCAATCCATGCCTGCGACTTGCCCTTGGAAAGTTCCTCATAATAGCCTGGTCGCAGATTCTCAATGTTCTCCGCTTCTGGTGATAATCCGGATGGCTGCTTGAACGCATCAACCTGAATAATGGAGTTTTCTTCGTCCTCCACCTGTGGCAACCCCTCCATAAGTTTGTAGTGATCAGAGTCGATCTCTGGAGGGTTGGTGGTGTAGATGATCCCTGAGCGATACCTGAATCCTTCCGGAAAAGCGTCGGACTTGCTCTGCGACGGAAATCGTCCACGTCTCCCCTCAAGGTCAGAGAGCAACGGCACTGGGATCTCGCGTGCTTCCTCGACCCAGACCCATGTTACCTGGAGGGAAAGAACGCGTTGCACGTCCTCGGGCGTATCCAGTGAACGAAAAAGCCATTTGGAGCGCACGTCGTTGAAGCTGAACTCCATCGCCATGTCGCTCTCTTTCCACTTATATATCTCAACTGGCAGCAATTCGCGTACAGACGCCAGAGTTGTATCCTTTAGCTGCTGCTTGGTATTTCGTACTACAAGCATTACGCTTTCGCGCAGTCCATTTGCGCCTTGGGGCATCAGTATGCTCTGGCGTAGCAGCTCGACAATCGCTCCGGAGGTTTTGCCCCCGCCGACTGGCCCCATTAGAGCACGCATAGAGTGATCTGAGAGCATAAACTTCCGCACCGTCTTGGATGGCGTATAGTTTAGCCCACCTATAGCCATTACTTCTTCCCCTCATAGCTGATACAATAATCCCAAGGCTGGCGACTACTAGCTGTCAAAGAGCACTTCCTGATCTTGTTTTGGTGGAACTTACAGCCCTTGCAGGATTTCATTTACCCATCCCTTCATACCCTTTCAGAATTAACCGCAACTGCTCCTCAGCGTCCTGACACAGTAAGAGATCCTGCGTCATCGTCTTGATTATGGTCGCCGACGAGGTAGTCTCGGGCAGAGCAGCCGTCCGGTAGATAGTCAAGCTGAGTGGTGGTGGCGCCGGGCAACGGGTTATGTAGATCGTATCCGTACAGCCGGTTATCAGTAAACACAATAGGAGCCATCTCATTGATTCCTTCCTTTCAGTATTTTGAGCGCCTGTGTGGTCGCGTCGCTGCAATCCTCAGGCCAGTTATCAAACATTTCCTTGAGCTTCCGGGCGGTGTCGGCCTGTCTCTTTTTAGTCTTCGATAGCTCCACGGTTGTGGCGGCCAACCTCGCATCTTGCGCCTTGGACACCGCTGTGATTGATGCGAGCTGATTCTTCAGACCTTGCCCTTCAAGCTGAGCAGCCTCAAGCCGAAACATCTGGAAACGCAAGAATAGGCTTACTCCTGCGAGCACGGCGAGCAGTAGAATACAGAACGCCCTCCACGGGTTATCGGTGACGAACTTGATGGCTAGGTAGGCGAGTTCCATTACTGCGCTCCTTCAGGTGCTAGCTTGGTTTTGGAGTAGGCGTCGATTACAAAGATGCCTGTGGTCAGCATAACCCACTCTGCGCCTGCGATAAAACCGCTGACCAGTAAATAAGTAGCAACGACCCAAGCCACGTATTTTTTTGCTATGAAGGTTTCTGCCAATCTTTTTAATCTTTTGAGCATCTTAGCATCCCCTATACTTATTTGGATCTCTCTGCACACTGGTTGCACTTCTCACAATCATAGTCGTTAGCCACAAAACCACCTATCTGCTTGCAATATTTCGCCATATCCAGCTCCTTAAAATAAAGGTATAGCATCCAGTTCTGATGGTCGATCAGAGATGCCAGATATTCAAGCGACTTCAATTTTCCCATCCAGCCAGAGTGCTTGCTGCACCTTCCAGTTCGGATCTTCGTAGTGAGGTGAGTCCGGGATACTTTTAAAGTCGTACCCGCAGCGCAATCCCAGTTGCTCACCTATCCGGTGCATGGCATTCCAAACGTCGTCGGGGGCTTTCCACCATAGGGCTCCGTCCTCTTTTTTCGGGCATAGGTCAGCAGCAAGACCAAAGTTGTGAGGTGATTGGCCGCCTTTGGCTTTAGTGACGATATTACCTGGAGCTGTTCGGCCCTGAGCGTAGAGCTTGTCTTGTTCCGCAATAGTTCGCCTCCCAGATGTAACTATGGTGCGTATACCCATGATTAGTAGTTGTGCTTGTAGTTGGATGATTTTAACTTTGAAATCCGACTCCAATGTGTCGATGGCTCTCATTTACCCGCCTTTCCGGCAGACTGTGCTGCCTCGATAATGCCGTGCTTGATGGCCCACGCGATAACAGTCACCAAACCTGCACCAATCGCCGCCAGAAACGCGTATCCAACTGCCAGTATTCCGCCGTTGATGGTTCTGATAGTTCGCTTCAACAGGGCGATCTCAGCCGGCTCAAACCCCATCGCGCATGACTTGTGACTTACCGCTTGCACGACCTTAGCGATAATTAGTATATCGTCACGCGTTAGTGCATTACGCCGTTTCTCACCACCTTCTGGTGCGTCAGTCAGTTCGTCCATTATGTCTTGTAGCTCTGTGAGGTCAATGTTGATCGGCCCTGGCATGCGTGACCTCCGTTTTACTTTAGTGTGGCATCATCGCCCTCATCGGGCTGTATTGACTCTTTCGTGTGTCCCTGATCCCAGAAGAAAAACTTATCGATAATTGTCGCGAAGAGCTGTTCTAAATCATCCCGGCGCTTGCCTACTCTTGATGAAATATATTCGTCGCCGTCTCCAAGGCAGATGGCGTTCAACAGGCAGTCTAGGCCAAGCAGGGTGTGCTTTATGCCTTTGACTATGTTACGAAAGTATGAGGATAGGAAGTTCATTAATAAGTTCCTCACTGGTTGGTATAACCCGCAAAGCATTCTGGCAAGCATTCAACACTTCATAGCACTTACGCCAGCAACCATCTCGCCACTCACAGTAGGCTAAACCTTCGGCGCTGAACACGGGATCGGTTGAATTGACGTAGGAACAAGCTGAAAGGATACCGTCGTACATTCTAAGCCTCGCGCCATCATCCAAATGGTTCTGGACGGCGGATTGCAGCATAGAGATGATTTCCTGCTCGGTCGGGATATGTGGTTCAGGCGCAGGCGGCGCAACCAAAGTGATACCATCCCAAAGCCAGTCAGGATTAGCCTCATGTAGATCCCGGATTTCTTGGGATACCTGCATATAATCAATGGATGGTTCTTCGCTCCATCCGTTTGGTTTGTTGTTTTTGTCTAATCCCATGTACCACATAATTAACTCCTAAATAGTGGTGCTTTGTTTATTGAGTACAGCCGCTGAATTTCAGCGGCACTGAATGCTGATTTAAAAATACATCCCATGTTTACAGCATGACTTCTTGGTCCCTGCGACCCCGTAGAATTCCCACACCATGCGATGCTAGAAAAAGTATTTGCCAGCGTTAGGGCGCAAGCATAATCATGCATCAGCACACCATTGATATATATTTTTAGTCTTGAATGATCATACGTGATTGCAAAATGTGTCCATGTATTTAAAGGTATTGCGGTGTTCCACTTATATCCTGTCCATGTAGACCCGTTATATAATGTTACCGCCTCCCTGTACGTTTCTGCATGAGACCAAAAAATATCAATGACAGACGATATTGTAAAAATACATTGATATGTTGCTGTACTAGAGATGCTTGTGGGTCGGAACCAAAAAGCAATGGTAAAATTGTCGGAATACAATAAAGCAGGCGCGCCAGTGAAGACATTTTTGGTTGTGCCCCCAGCATTGCCTAAAACGCCTTGACCGATGACAGCACTGATATTAGAAGCATTTGTTTGGATTAGATGTTGGGTGCATCCTGATAAATCATTGCCATCACTGAGCGGCCACAATCCTTTTAAATTCGGATGCCCTATCATGCTTTCACGTCATAACGAGCATCAATGGTTTCCCACTTAGCGCCGTTCCACTCAAAAGTAAATACATCCAGAAGATTCGCACCGCTGTTAGGCAGAGCATCACCGGACGACATAATACCGCCCGAACTGATCACATTGGCATCAATGCCTTTGAGGGTTACGACCCTGGCGGTAGTGCCTTGCAGGATGGCCACTACCTGACGATAGCTATTTGTTGATGATGCAGGGCTGGTAAGTGTCATAGCAACAGCAGCAGCGCCTGTAGTCACGGTTGCATAGGCACAGTTTGCCACATCAACAGTGAAATCAACCGACTTGACACCGAGGGCTTGTATAACTACAGCTCCAAGCGCATTAATTGAAGAAATTGTGGCCTTCTTATTCGCGCCTGCTTGCAAAATAGGTATAAAGTCCGCCCCTGTTGGAGTTACTGTCATATCTGCGCTAATCTTGGTATCTGCCATTTTTTATGCCTCCCGCGCAAAGCGCGTACCGTCTTCTCTTAAGATATATTCCGCATCCTCACGAAGAAATGCGTTGATTGCTTCTGCTGTTGTTAGTGGTTTAACTATTCCACCGACCAAAGTGTATAACGTAAGGTCTTTTACTGTGCCGTCTATCAGGGCTTTAAATGCGGTAAACTGCTTCAATTCACCACCAACCAGAGTGTAAAGATTGTGGCCCGTCGCAGGTATAGCTGTAGATGCAGCCTCCCCCCACGTAATCCATGGCTCGTATATCTGCCAGGGGTTAGCGGAGAGTGAAGCTATTTCAGCGGGGGAGAGAGTTCGATTATACCAAACACCTAATTGATGACAAAAAGGTGTTGATAAATAGCATCCAATGACGGACAAATTTATAGTTACGGTCGCGTTACCCTCTAGTTTTCCATTAATATAAAAATTGATATCTGAAGGGGCGGCGGTTAAACAGGCGACAAAAGATTTATTTCCGGTGATCGTGCTACCTGTTATTGTGGTAGTACCATTGTTGATTTTAGCTTTATACACAGTGCTGTAATCTCGTCTAAAAACTAATGCGCCCTTGTTATAATCTGTGGGATTTGTTGCAAACCCTACGTTAGCGGTAGATGTACCGGTACTGATTACCGCGCTGGTATCATTAAGAACGCCAAGGAAGGAAATTGTTTCACGATTAGGGATTCTTGATGTAGCATCAAAAGCCCAATTGCTCGCAGTAAGACTCAGATTGTTATTTGTCTGATCGACAGTGTCAGGAGCCGACATGCTACCGACTTTCCCTGTCAGAGTTTCAAAAACGTGGCCTCCGTTTACAGCCACTATCCCTTGTGTCAGTGGATTCGTCCAATCAATCGGAGTGCCGAGAGAGGGTTTAGTAGTACGCGGTATGCGGATTGGTATGAGTGACATTAGATACTTATCCCGTTTTTACGCACATGGACATTAGGTGTATACGCCCCTGCTGTGGTCGCCCCTTTACGCACCTCCACTCGGTATTTGTATGGCCCGGTTAATATAATTGATCTGCGCTGTGTTGTGTTAAGGATGTACGGGATTGAACCTGCGATGAATGTTACAGAGTCAGCATTCTCTGACGATACGTCCAGCGTGCAAATAACGCGGAAAAACATATCTCCGCCTGTTGCCCCAAACGCCGCCTCAATTTGGAGATGCGCCGATTCACCGGGATTGAGTGTATCCCACTGTGTGAAGTGATTTGCGGCAACGTAATCAGCGTCAACATTGGTTGTTTCACTAAGGCTAGTATTCAATCCAGTCAATGTTACTTTATCGTTCCATGCCATTTTATGACTCCTCTACGGCGTATAGACGCCGATAATTGAACCGTTGCCGTCAAAGTCTCCGGCGACAGGTGTAGTGGTCATCAGTTTGATATTCCGCAGTCTCTGTGTTGTGTAGTCAGTGCCCACAGGCGCAGCAAGTGTTTCCCATGAAAGCGCGCCAGCAGTCGCACCGGCGATCAACACCTTGCCGCTATTGGTTGTGGAGGTCGCTGGGACGTGCAAATTGCCGTCGCCTGTTGGATGTGCGTATGTAGCAGGGATGCCTGGGAGCCCTGTGTGGTCAAGGGCGTCGTGCGCAGCCTCATTGAGTAATCCGCTTACTGAGGGGATAGAAGGCTTGTTCTTGATGTAGTCATCTTCAGTGTTTACCGCTTGGTTCCAGTCAGCCTGCACATTCTGCTCTGCTGTTGTCGGTGCGTGCGCTGCTTGAGAGTGATCGTAGGCAGTTTTGCCTCTATCGCCGCGATAGGCAGTGGTGGACGTTTCGCCTAAAGCTACGAGAGATGGTAGTTGGCTGGATGGTACAAACCCCCCAACTAGATCCGCTTTATTACTCAGGCCGTGAACATTAGTAAGTGCGGCATGGGTGGTGACTGTCCCAAATGGCTCCGCCCCAACTTGCGTGGCTGTAACGCTGTGGGGATTTGTTGTAGATGTGATGTGGCTCTGGATGTTGGTATTGGCCGGCTCATAAGTTCCTGTGTGGTTATGTGTCGTTAGGGCTTTCGCATCCAGAGCGTTCTTAAGATCAGTCTGATCTGCAAGAGTGCCGGCGATCCCGCCCCATACTCCACCACCTCCACCAGTAGCTACCGGTATCCGCGCGATAATTGTTTGGGGTGAGGTCTGAGTGATCTCGATAGTCGGCTGCCTTTGCTGGATGATTATGGCTGGAGTGGTCATGGCGTCACCACTATGATAAATGATTGGCCGGTAACAGTCTGAGCCGAAGCGTTGCTGATCCGCATCCTGGCTGCATATCGCCCTGCTATTAAGGCGGATAAGTCGATAGTGTAAACCCCGGTCAGCGGAGCGGTAATCACAATCGGATAGTTGACAGTGACACTATCCGACCCGGTAACGTCCAGTGAGAGGGTGTATCCGGTAATATTAAGTACCGACCCATCATCATTGGTAAGCGTGCCTGATACCGGCAAAGTGTTGCCCGCGGTGAGCAGGAGTGGGGTGGCGTAAGCATCAGCACTGAGCGGATTGCTGCCAAGTTTAAAGTCGATCCACTGAAGAGATGTAAGCGCACCTGACGGAAGTGATGCTGTGAAGGGTGTTACATATGGGACATTGACCTCGCACAGATAGTAAGTCACTCGATCGCCTCGGTCGTTGGGCCACAGAGCAACTGAGAACAACCCACCTGCGTCAGTGGTGGCAATCTCCTTGACCGGAGCAACCCGCTCGCCGGTCAGAACGTCCCACGCATCAGTCGGCGCCTTGTTGGCATTGACCAGCGTGAACGTGATCTTTTTACCGGCCAGCACAGTCCCGTCAGGGCCGACCAGTGCATCTCCGGTATTGGTTACAGTACGAGTGGTGAGTGCCATCTAAGACTCCTGGCCGGTGATTATCCGGCGAAGGGTTTGAGGTGTTTACAAATTAATCTGTATATTCACCATGTTAGCGTTCTGACTGGTTGCGGCTTTATCTTCTTTTGGCTCCAACCCGCCCAGCTTGGCGACTGTCTTAAATGTGTCCATCTTAGTGACGAATCCCAACTCAGGGTCGTGCAGCTTGGCGTCGATCTCACCCAGGAAATCTTCGGCGATGGCAGCGCACATCCGCTTAAAGGTTAGGCCATTATCGCGCACCTCTTTAGCAGCCTCAGCTATCACGCGCCGGAAGGCCAATGTCATAGCCCACTGCTGATAATCCTCAGCGGAAACACCATGCCGGAGAAGCACTTGCTCGTGTGTCTCCACACCCATCGCCAGATCAATAGGCAGGCGGGTTGGCCAGGGAGTTAAAGGTGGTGCGGCGGTAGTCGCAGGGAGGTTTGCCTCGACCGGATCGCTGGAAAAGGGGTCGTAAATCTGGCGCATGTCGTCGATATAAGTCGCTCCACCTAAAGCCAGTTCAGGCAGGGGTGCGAAGGGTAGATTCAGTATGTCGTGCGCATGTGTGCTCATGCGCTCCACTGTGTAGCATAACTATGTTGGAAGTCAAGAGAAAAATGTGTGACTTTTTAACTCGGTGGTGTGTTAATTTAGTACATGGAAAGTTCTTTACACTACTTTTTTGTGGATTAGAATTTTCTGGGGGCTGCGATTTTTCACAACAAAATTAAATAGTTAGGAACTTTACAACCTCTTTCTGTGAACTCCGTGTATTTCGCAACCCATGATAATGGGTTGGGGGTGGTGCGATCAGCACCCCCCAACTGCTTTCCATAAAGTGAGCGTAGCGAATTTACTTAATGCTGTAGATTGTATGCTGCACGAGAAGCGAAGCGCGTCGTGATTTGGTCGCCTGTTGACGTGAGCGGAGCGAGCGTGAACGTGGTAGGCGATTTACCTAATCCCCGAATGAAGTGAGGGGCGCGAAAACACGGACACAAAAAAGCCGGGTGATTAGCCCGGCCCTGGTTTATTTTATTGCTGCCTAAATATCAAAATAATTACAGTCCCGAGCGCTAGTAGTAGGATCATCCTTCCACCTCACTAATCACCCGCTCAATCTGCTTGATTGTGCTTGGTATGCTGTAGGTCTGGAACACAATCCCGCCGCCGTATTGCTTATTGTGGAACTTGCGGCCATGGATCTGGTTCATAAGCTTGACTGTCCGAGCGTATCTCTCGCTAAACTCTTCTGTCCTCCAGCTCTCCGGCTCGCATTGCAGGAAATGAATCACGTAACGCGGGTTGCCGTAGCTATCCGAGTTTACTCGGGTAAAATCTTCTTCTTTTATCATAGCCCCAACACCTCCCATTGAGATATGAAGCGCTCTATTTCCCCCCTGCTTATGGTATGACAGCCCGCCCTAACAGTGCCCTCAGAATCGATTGAGTCAAGCGTGAAATGCCCGAGTGGGATCTTGTGGCCGTTGGTGTGATATGGTGTAAAAACAATTGTCTGTTTATCGTCGTAAAGTGGGGTTTTCTTACTCATCCAGAACCTCAAAGCCTTAATCGCATGGTCAAGCGGACACTCGGCGCCCTGGGAGGTGATAACAACGTCACCCTTGATGGTAATTTGATCCTGGTTATAAACCCTGAACGAGCTGGGGAACCTGCCGGCGCCGGTCGTCAGCCATAGATTGTACTGCTCTTGGTCCTCGATCCGTTGCAGCCGTGCCGCCTCTGCTCTGCGGGCCTGGGCGGCTTTTTCCTGCGCCTGGGCGGCTTTTTCCTGCGCCTTGACTACCTCCGCATATTTTTCGATCTCTTCGACGTTAACCGCCGGCAAATTTGGCGCGTCCAATCCAAACGCTTGACAAGCCTTAAAAATCTCATCACGTCGAGCATTATACACCTGCATGGCGGCGAGTTTCGTGGTCTGTCGTTTGCGTGGCCCAAACGCCTTTTTAAGGTCGCGCTCTGCCTCATCAATTGCTGGTTGTACCATCTCCGCAATAGTTCGCCTGTATGACCTCCAACTAGCGAATGCCGGCGTATAAAACCGGTTGATGATGTGTCGTGTCGCATACCGGGACGCACTAACATGTTTTGATGTCCTGGGCGTCAGGCCCTCGCTGCTCAAAAATGCCCACGTATTGCCGCTGGTGTCCGTTTCGATCTGGGCAATAACAGTAGTGTACGAGTACAGCAATTTACCGTCAAAACTCACGTTTGAGCCGTTGCGGGCGCTGTCTTGGCTCTGGTGTGCCCAAATGTGGATCACCTGGGCTGTCGGGTATACGTGTCTCTGTCTCATTTTCTCAACTCCTTTTCCATCGTAGATATAAAAATTAGTGCTGCTTTATAGTCGGGTCTGTCTGTGCGTGCCGCCAGATCATTGGGCGTACCAGTAAAACAGCCGGTTTTTAGTATGGTTCGGCTCGCGGTAATAAATACCTGTAAACAGTCATTTCGACTACCTATAGGCCCAACTGTATAATATTTTAATAATAGCTCATCTCCGTATTTAGCGCTGCTCAGGTCGGCGCCGCTCAGGTTGGCGCCGCTCAGGTCGGCGTTTCTCAGGTCGGCGTTTCTCAGGTCGGCGCTGCTCAGGTCGGCGCTGCTCAAGTCGGCGTTTCTCAAGTCGGCGTTGTACAGGTTGGCGTTTCTCAGGTCGGCGTTTCTCAGGTCGGCGCCGCTCAGGTCGGCGCCGCTCAGGTCGGCGTTGTACAGGTTGGCGTTTCTCAAGTCGGCGCTGCTCAAGTCGGCGCTGCTCAAGTCGGCGCTGCTCAAGTCGGCGTTTCTCAAGTCGGCGTTGTACAGGTTGGCGTTTTTCAGGTCGGCGTTTTTCAGGTTGTCGTTTCTCAGGTCGGCGCTGCTCAAGTCGGCGTTGTACAGGTTGGCGCTGCTCAAGTCGGCGTTGTACAGGTTGGCGTTGTACAGGTTGGCGTTTCTCAAGTCGGCGCTTCTCAAGTTGGCGTTTCTCAGGTCGGCGTTTCTCAAGTCGGCGCTTCTCAAGTTGGCGTTTCTCAGGTCGGCGTTGTACAGGTTGGCGCGTTGTCCTGTTGTTGGGTCAGATAACCATAATTTATGGTTGGCTAATATTTTAGTCAATTCGGAAGGTGTCATTTTCTCAGCTCCCTTTTCGTAAAATCTGTTTTCGTAAAATCTGTGGCGTCGAATTGTTCTTGTAGTTCTTGGGCTGCATACTCGTAACCATAAAAACCCCAGCACTCTTGATCTCTGTCGGGCTCCTCCCATGCGGTAAACTCTCCAGGCACGCCGGCCCCGTTTAGATCGTACTCAGCATAATCCCTGGTATATGTCCACACGCAAACCCCATAGACGTCGCCATTATAGTACTGCTCCAACATCTCCATAGTGTTGTTAGCATAGCCCTGCGGGTCTGTCGCGTCGTCCGGGATAGTATAATAGCCGTCCATACTATCTAGGACTCTCTCCGCGTTGCTGTTCTCTCCGGTGCGCTTGTCGCCTTTAGTATCCTTAGCTGTCAATACCTGGCCACAAGACGTGCGGCTGCCATAGCCGCTGTAATCCACTGGCGCAATAAAACCGGCGTTGGATCTGATTAAGCGCTTCCAGCTCTCAATATCCGGGCGGCGGTTTCCGTCGCGGCCAAAAATAACCAGCTCTCCATTATCCCAATCTTCTATAGGATCGCTGGGGCTGTCATCCTGAGTGAGTGACCCCAGAACACACGACATCCCGTCGTCGCTGATTTTAAACAGCTCTGAACCGTCGATAAATTCCCAAGGTATTGGTAAGACATAATCACTAATTTCAAAGGTGTGTTGAGTGTAATGTTTAAGGCCCATTTTTAATTACCTCCTAAGATATCGATCATACACCAGGTCAAAATCAAAACGCCGCCGACGATCAAAAGCATAGTCACCTCACATAATTTGATGTTTAAAATATAGGTAGATATTACCGCGGTTTGTGTAGTTTGTCAAGTTTTATGCAAGGTCAAATGTTGGATATATAATTAAGTATAATTAGGTATAACTTCACTCCACAATAATATCACGTTTGGGTTCGACTTTTCGCGGTTAAGCCTGGTGGTTAAGCCTACCACTACAAAACCAGAATACATATAATATAGAAGATAATATCATGCTCAAACGTGTGGTTGGGTGAATCGTGATAGCGCTTTTTAGGTGATTCCAGTGGGTTATGTCGTTGTGTGGGATATCAATAGTATGTGCAAAACACCTTCGTGATAGTACTCCAGGGGTAGGTAAGTGCCAGAAAAACAAAGAAAAGTAGGGCTGTTTGGTGGTATGTAGTATTCTAGTAAGAAAAAGAACAGTACCACGATTGAAGAGCCAATATGTTCATATGGGAGTATATACATTCTTATTGGCACAAAGCCGCGACGAAAATCGGTCATAAGAACGTATTATACTCGATATGAATGTATTGGCTCTTTGTTGGTACCTCTGTTCTCGTTTTCAAACTAGAATACTATTTTATCTTCTCCTCTGCGCCGACCCGCCTCTATTGGGCATCCAACCCACTATCACGTTAGTTTTTTTCTATTTTGTGTGTTACTATTAAAGGGCTTTTACCACGGCTTTTCAAATTTGACTTGACACCTTCTGAAAACACCCTTATTCTATCAAAAACACCACTTAAAAAGGAGTAAAACATGGCCTACCCGAAAAACGACGCTCTACGTAAATTCATCATCGACCGTGCATCTGCATTTACGCCGCTCCGTACTATAGGAGATCCTTCCGTGGCTAAGATGGTGGCCGCAGAACTGAAAAAAGAATTTCCTGATCGATCTGACTCGTCGCTATATCAAATCACCTGTTACTATCTAAGGGGCGGTAACAAGAAAACTAAATCTGACTCCAGGCGCACATACACTGCTCGTGAGCTGGCTCACATCGATCTGATGTCGGCTAAGGAACGAGCTGCATACGCCACCGCGTCTGGGAGAACACTACGGGCTGTAGACGCTGCTCTGAGCCGGTATAGAAAAGGTATGAGCGATTACGCGAACTCAGCACTTTTTTCCGGATCTATGGCTCTTGCCGACATCCAAAAACAAGGATATATCAACTTTAGCAACACCTCTCACCTAAGCATTTATGGTTTTACCCGTGAGTCTGTGGCGGCTGCCAGGGCATTTCTTGTACATCCTTACGGCATATCACTAAGAGCACCTAACATCCTGTACCATGCGGTAACTAAACGCCGTTACGCTATGAGTGGGTCAGAGCAGCAGATGCTTTTAACCAACCCGAAGAACTTTCTTCGTGAGCGCGCTGACGAGATAAAAGCTGGCTGGGTCTGCGCTAATGTAGATCCTGTAGCCGATGGCTCGTTTGACAGTGCCCTCGACGAGATGCCGTCAACCAGAGCGTACGAGCGACGTAAGACAGGTAAAACAGTACACTCCCTAGCGGAGAGACTCACTTCTGTTCTACAGACCCCTGGTTTAGTGGTGGCTAAAAATACAGTAGAGTACAGTAGCCTGGACACGCTGCGTGTGTGGGTGAACTGTGCTCTCGGTAATGCTGCGCCGAGGTTCAACCCGTCAGACCCGTCTACGTATATAGACGACACCAAACCGGCTTTGTGTGCTGAGGATAAACATCTACGCATGGCTAAGCCTCGCGTAGAGAGTGGCCCTCTAAACCCTGACAAACCTTTTAACCCGTCAGACCCGTCTACGTATATAGACGACACAGTGAAAATAAAAGCCCTGCAACCAGATGACGATGAAGACGCATGGATGGCCGACTTCAAACCAATAGGGGTGTAGTCATGGGGCGATACAGTATCGAGGACATAGGCGACAAGATCGTGGAGCTGACCGACTTGGTGTATCAGTTGAGCCAAAAACCCATACAGACAACTCGCATACTGGCGCAGATTGATTCTGCTGAGGCTCGGATCAGCGTGCTCAAAGCCCGACAAGCAGCCCACGATAACCGGCGCAGGCCGAAGGCTCCCACTGAGGAGCAGATGCTGAGGGATGCAGTATCGAAAAAAGCCTTGGCAGCGGCGTTAAGGATTCTTAAAAAGAGACAAAAATAAAAAAGAGACAAAAATAAAAAAGAGACAAAAATAAAAAAGCAAGAAAATAAAAAAGCAAGAAAATAAAAAAGAGACAAAAATAAATATTGACATTCAACAATAATCGCTGTAAGGTTCTTTACAAGACACACTAAAAACGAAAGGAGAAACAAAATGACTACGCCTGAAACCATGATGATTGACAGTGTAAAGTATGTACGTGAGGATTCAGTCCGGCAAGTACTGCAACCGACTGGAGACATTAAGATCGTCATCCTCCCGCGCGGGTGGAACATGGTCGGCCACTTCTCTCAAGAGGGGTCGAAATGTAAGTTGGAGAAAGCCTCGGTTATACGCCGCTGGGGTACAACCCAAGGACTTGGTGAGCTAGCTTTAAAGGGGCCGCTGGCAGACACCATCCTTGACCCTTGCCCTCTGCCTGTGGAGTTCCACGAGTTGACCGTTATCGCCACCATGGGTTGTGTGGCGGGTGTATGGACATCCAGACTTTAACCGAAGGCTTATGCCAGACCACGTACGGCAACGGCAACGGCTACGGCTACGGCAACGGCGAT
>Ga0209000_1000504_pt1 | contig 36988 bp, 32 predicted proteins | sample RifGroD2_FD_183998 | JGI IMG/M metagenome (GOLD analysis project Ga0209000, IMG submission 183998) | Groundwater microbial communities from Rifle, Colorado, USA - Groundwater D2 (SPAdes) (version 2) | ecosystem: Environmental > Aquatic > Deep subsurface > Groundwater | place: Rifle, Colorado... | reverse complement strand
TGGTGCAGGAGGCGTTGGAGACCACGTTGTGGTTCTTGGCGTCGTACTTGTCGTCGTTGACGCCCATCACTATGGTGATGTCCTCGCCCTGCGCGGGGGCGGAGATGATGACCTTCTTGGCGCCGCCCTTGACGATGTGGTTCTCGGCGCCTTCCACGGTCTTGCCCTTCTTGTTCACGCCGTCCTTCTTGATGGTGAACAGGCCGGTGGACTCGACTACGATGTCGACGCCCATGGATTTCCAGTTGATGGCGGCCGGGGACTTTTCCTTGAAAACCTTTATCTTCTTGCCGTCCACGGTGATCTCGTCGTCGGCGGTGGCTTTAATGTTGTTCTCCAGGCGGCCGTGCACGGAGTCGTATTTGAGCAGGTGGGCGTTGGTCTTGGAGTCGGTCAGGTCGTTAATAGCGACCAGTTCCAGCTGGCCGTCGGTGCGCGCGAGGATAGCGCGGGCGACCAGCCTGCCGATGCGACCGAAACCGTTAATACCTATCTTAGTAGCCATTTGTGTCTCCTTTAATATGGTAACCGCGTGAATAATTAACGAAATCTATATTAAGTAACCCCTAAATTGTAGCAAATTTGCCTTTCCCCCCTCTATCGAGGCTTCGCCTCGATAGATACCCCCAAAAGCGGAACCCCGCCTTGCGGGCGGGGCTCCGGCCTATACCGCGCCTATCGAGGCGAAGCCTCGATAGGGCGCGCATGGACACTATAGCCAGTCGGCGAGGCGGATATCGGACTCCGGGACCCCGAGAAAATCCCGCTCAACGCTGTGCAGGTTCCTGACATACTTAGGCAGGTCCTCGGCCCTCGCGTCTATAGAGAACGCATCGGCGGCGGCCTGGAACCGGGCCGCCAGCGCGGCCGGCTGTAGCAGCCCTCTCTCCGCCATGGCGCGTATGTCCGCCGCGTCATTGGCGCTAAACCGCTTGAGCTTGCTGACAACCACATCCGTCACGTCCAGCACGACCACTTCAAAGTGTTTAAGGCGGGCCAAACCCGCCGGCTTAAAATTCGGCCTTTGTGGCAGAAATGGAATGGCATGGCCGACTATATCCAGGTAAAGCCGGTATTTCACGGCCAGCACGCTCCCGCGCCCTGCCAAGGCAAGAAGCTCCCGCCTTACGTCCCCGGCTATCGCCGCCGTCTCAAGGATATCGCTGTCTTTGGTGCCGCGGGAATACCCCGTACCCAGCATAAGCGCCGCCGAGCCGATGACGCGCAACTGCACCTTTTCGGCCGCAGCTAACGGCCAGTTTTTATCCAGCTCGGTGAAAAACTCCTTAATTATCTCCACGGCCGTCCCTCAGGGCTTCTTTAAAATCTTCGGCGGTGATGCGCGTGACTAGCCCCCATTTGCGGGCGGCCGCGGAGCGCGCCGCGCGCGCTTCAGCCGCCCCCTCCTCGCTGAGTATTTCCCGGTCGAGAATGTCCTCAGCCCCCGGCTTCGGGGCCGGCCAGGCGGCTAGCGCCGCCCCTATCAGGAGTTCCGCCCTGCGGTATTTAAGCCGCCAGGCTTGGCTGACAAGCGGCAGTTCCGCCCGTATAGCCCCGAGCACGCTCTCCAAAGCCCATCCAAGGCGCGCCTCGTACCCGGCCTCGGCGGCTTTAAGCCGGAGCCGCCCCAAATTTACCCGCTCTATCTGGGCCACCAGCACCGGCGCGACGGCCGCCACCTGGCGCGGAGAATCCGCAGCTATCAGCGCCTCCAGCAGCACCTCATCCACCCGCTTCGCGCTTTCAAAAGCTCCCGGGGAAAGGTCTTCCCTTAGATGCCCGGCCCCTAAGCGAGCAAGGGTATTCTGCAGCTCCGCCCCCGCTTTCTGGCGCGAAATCGAAAAATAATCCAGTTGCAGGTTGAACGTGCTCATGACCAGCACCAATTGTTCGGCGGTAAAAGACCCGTCCCCACGCTCTATCTCCGACAAACGGTTCTGCGAGATCCCCAGCAGGCCGGCCAAACGGGCCTGCGTCCAGCGGCGCTGCCGGCGCAAGTCCCGGATCTTCGCGGCTATTACCGCCCTGATTTTTTTTATCTCATTTTTCATATCGCTATTCCGATATTATTATCGGTATACCGATAGTATAGCAGGAGAACGGCGCAATTTCAAGCCCCCCTTAAAAGCGGAACCCCGCCTTGAGGGCGGGGCTCCGGCCTATAGCGCGCCTATCGAGGCGAAGCCTCGATAGACCCTACTTGCCCAGGGCTTTTACCTGGAAGCCCAGCTTGCGCAGCTGCGCGTGGGGCAGTATGTTGCGGTAGTCGAAGATGAAGGCCGGCTTGCGCATCTCCGCGTACAGGCGCTTGTAATCGAGCGTCTTGTACTCCTCCCAGTCGGTCAGCAGTATGATGGCGTCGGCGTCGCGGGCCGCCGCGTAGGGGTCGGCGGAGGTCTTTACCTTCTCTGCCACCTTGCCCAGGTCTTCGGCCACGTGCTTGAGGGCCTTGGGGTCGGTGATCACTATCTGCGCGTGCTCCTCGGCCAGCATCCGGGTGATGGCTATGGCCGGGCTCTCGCGGGTGTCCGAGGTATTGGCCTTGAAGGCGAAGCCGAACACGGCCACCTTCTTGTTGGCCAGGGTGTTGAACATCGTCCTTATGATGTCCCCCACCAGCCGCTCCTGCTGGTAGTCGTTCATCTGCACCACCTGGCGCCAGTAGTTGGCCACCTCGGTGAGGCCGTAGGTTTCGCAGATGTAGACCAGGTTAAGAATGTCTTTCTTGAAGCACGACCCGCCGAAGCCGGGGCCGGTCTTGAGGAACTTGGAACCGATGCGGCTGTCCATGCCTATGGCGCGGGCCACCTCTTCCACGTCGGCGCCGGTGGTCTCGCACAGGGCCGACAGCGAGTTGATGGAGCTCACGCGCTGCGCCAGGAAGGCGTTGGCCGCCAGCTTGGAGAGCTCCGACGACCACAGGTTGGTGGTGAGTATGCGCTCGCGGGGCACCCAGGTGCCGTACACTTCGGCCAGGGCCTTGATGGCGGCCTTGCCGCGCGGCGTCTGGTGGCCGCCTATCAGCACGCGGTCCGGCTTCTCCAGGTCGGCTATGGCGGTGCCCTCGGCGAGGAACTCGGGGTTGGACAGCACTTCGAAATGGTGCTTGGGATGGCGCTTGAGGATGCTCTCCATGGCCTCGGCGGTGCGCACGGGCAGGGTGCTCTTCTCCACCACGATCTTGTCGCGGTTGGCCACCTTCACAATGTTGCGGGCGGTGGCTTCCCAGAACTGCAGGTCCGACGCCGCGCCGGCGCCGCGGCCGAAGGTCTTGGTGGGCGTGTTCACGCCGACGAAGATGATGTCGCAGTCGCGTATGGCTTTGTCTATGTCGGTCGAGAAGAACAGGTTCTTCCCCCTGCGGCGCTTCACCACCTCGGCGAGACCCGGCTCGAAGATGGGCAGCTTGTCGGAGTTCCAGGCGTCTATGCGCTCCTTGTTGATGTCCACCACGATCACCTTGCGGTCGTGGTTATGGTCGGCTATCACGGCCATCGTCGGCCCGCCTATGTAACCCGCGCCGATGCAGCAAATGGATTTGTTCATCTTTTTCATTTAAGCACTCCTTCTCAATCGCCGAAAATTTCGCCGGCCGGCGCCAGCCCCGCCAGAAACTCCCCGCACGGCACACAAAGCACGTTCCCCCTGCGCAGGCGCTCCCTGCCCCTGTAAAGCAGCAGGCATTTCGCCTCCGGGTAATCGCGTTTGAACGCCTCCAGAGCTTTAAGGGCTTCGGGCGCCACCCGCGAAGAATTCTTAACCTCTATGGCGTAAAGCCCGTCTTCGCCGTACATTACAAAATCCACCTCAACGCCGGTCGCGGTCCGCCAGTAATACAGCGCGTTCTCCCGCCCGCGGTAGGCGGCCCAGGCCCTGAGCTGCTGGGCCACCAGCCCTTCCAGCGCCAGCCCGCCTATCTCCTCGGGGCGGTCCAGCGGCCCTTTGGGGCGCAGGCTCCTGAAAACTCCGGCGTCGAACAGGTAGAACTTGGGATGGGCCGCCAGCCTGCGCTTGGCCCTCTTGGTAAAAACGCCCACCTGGAAACTCAGCAGCAGGTCCTCCAGGATCTTCAGATAGCCCTCCACCGTCTTGCGCTCGGCCTCGCATTCGCGGGCCACCGCGCTCACGCTCAGAACGGAGCCGTGGGAGAAGCTGACCGCCTCAAGGAAGCGCGTGAAGGCGGGGATACTGCGCACCAGCGCCTCGGCCTGCACCTCCTCGCGGATATAGAGCGCATGGTAACTCTTAAGCGTCTCCGCGGGCTCGCCGGCAAAACAGACCAGCGGCAGCAGGCCCGTCTCCAGCGCTTTTTCAAGCGAAAAGCGCCCGCCCAGTTCCGCGGCCATGAAGGGGTGCATGGAAACGTTCAGCGCCCGCCCGGCCAGCATATCCGCGCCGCTCTTCCTGAGCTTTCTGGAACTGGACCCGGTCATTATGAACCGCAGGCCCCGCCGCTCTTCTATCAGCGAGTGCACCACGTCCAGCACCTGGGGGACCTTCTGTATCTCGTCAAGAACGATGTCTGAAGACTTGGCGGCAAGCACGGCCTCGCGCAGGCGCTCGGGGTGAGCGGAATAGGCCCGGAAGGTCTCCGGTGCCAGAAAATCCAGCACCAGGGCGTCCTTAAAGGTCGCGCGAGCCCAAAGAGATTTCCCTGTTCCGCGCGGGCCGAAAAGGAAAAAACTCTGGCCGGCCGGCTTCAGGAAGCGCTTAACCATGCTCATAAGCCGATTATATCAGTTGATTTATGGAAACGCAAATTCCATTTTGCATTGTTTTTTGGAATTGCGGCCGCCAAATCCCGGACGGATAAAACCACAGCGGTCAAACTACGCCCTTGAAGTAGGCTATCGTTCGCCGCAGGCCCTCTTCGAGTTTTATCGTGGGGGTCCAGCCCAGTTCCTTCTTCGCTAAAGCGATGTCCGGCTGGCGCTGGCGCGGGTCGTCCTGCGGCAGCTCTTTGTAGACAAGTTTGCTCCTGCTCCCGGGGATGAGCTCCAGCACCTTCTCGGCCAGTTGCTTGATGGTGAACTCGTCCGGGTTGCCGATGTTCACCGGGCCGGTGAAGCCGGTCTTGTTGTTCATCAGCAGCAGCATGCCGTTCACCAGGTCGTCGACGTACTGAAAGCTGCGCGTCTGGCTGCCCTCGCCGTAAATGGTGATGTCCTTGTTCTGCAGCGCCTGCACTATGAAGTTGCTCACCACGCGCCCGTCGTTGGGGTGCATGTTGGGGCCGTAGGTGTTGAAGATGCGCACCACGCGCACCGGCAGCTTGTGCTGGCGGTGGTAGTCGAAGCACAGCGTCTCGGCGCAGCGCTTGCCCTCGTCGTAGCAGGCGCGCGGGCCTATGGGGTTCACCCGGCCCCAGTAGGATTCGGGTTGCGGGTGTATCTCGGGGTCTCCGTAGACTTCGCTCGTAGAAGCCTGCAGTATGGTGGCCTTGGTGCGGCGCGCCAGGCCCAGCATGTTTATCATGCCGTTCACCGAAGTCTTGGTGGTATGCACCGGGTTGAACTGGTAATGCACCGGCGAGGCCGGGCAGGCTAAATTGTAGATCTGCTCCACTTCCAGGGTGAGCGGCTCGCAAATGTCGTGCCGTATGAACTCGAAGCGCTTGTTGTCGAGCAGGTCCAGGATGTTGTCTTTGGTGCCGGTGAACAGGCTGTCGACGCACAGCACGTCGTTGCCCTCGGCCAGCAGCCGCCGGCACAGGTGCGACCCTATGAACCCCGCCCCGCCGGTAACCAGAATCTTGCGCTTGGTCATTTCTCTCCCCACTCGCCGTAACTTAATATGATTTTAGCAGTATAAAGGGGCCTAATCAACGCCCGGCGCACTATTTGTATAATATGCCTGCATGACCACAACAACCGCTCAGTCCCCCTCCTGGCGCTCACCGGACAACCTTATTCTAGCGGCCCTCTGCCTTTTCGCTTTCTCGGTGGTCTTCTCGGTTACCGTTGTGCAGATCGCCCTGTTCCTGGCCATCATAGGCCTGCTGATAAAGAAGCACCGTGAGCATACCCTCGGCGACATTCTCCCCTCGCTGGCCAGCCACCCCCTCTTCGTCCCGTGGATGATCTACCTCGGCGTCTGCCTGCTCACCGCCCTCACCGCCTATTACCCCGCCAAGGGCCTGGGCCAACTCAATTCCGATTTCCTCAAATATGTCTGCCTGTCCACGCTGCTGCTGGCGGTGAAGAAGGAACATCTCTCAAGGTTGTCCGCTGTCTATATCGCGGCCGCCGCCATTTCCGCCATCTTCGGGATAGCGGAGGTGGCAACTTCCGCCCTCTCAGGCGATTCTCCGGTGGCTCGCGCCGGCGTGCTGATGAACGCCGTGCGCTACGGCGAGGCCATGACCATAGCCTTCCTGCTGGCCCTAAGCCGGGTGCTGTTGCCGCTCAAGAGCAGCTACGCCCGTGAGCGCCTGCTGTACGCCTTAGCTGCGGCCATGATATTTACGGTAGTGCTACTCAGCCAGACCAGGGGGGCCTACCTCGGCCTGGCCGCCGGCATAGTTGTGATGCTCGGTTTCGCCGCGGGCGCCAGGAAACGGCTGGCGGTTTATGCCGCGTTAATGCTGGCAGGCGCCGCGCTGCTGATGACAACCAGCCCCACGCTCAAAGGCCGCTTGGCCGTCACGACAAACTACCAGCAGGGCGACTTCACGGAGAACTCCCCCAACACCGGCATTAGCGTACGCCTGGAGTTATGGAAGCTGGGCTATAAAATGTTCGAGGCCCACCCCGTGGTAGGCGTGGGCCCCGACAATGTTAAAAGGGTTTTTAAGAAATACCATCCCGAACCCTTCCCTGAAGATGGCATTTACGGAACACTCAACAATCTATATGTACACCAGGCAGCCGAGCGCGGCATACTTGGCCTCGGGGCGCTACTACTTTTGTTCGTGTCGCTATTCGCTTTTGCGATAACACGCTTTAGGGCGACAGCCAATCCATACGCGCTCTGGGCGCTATGCGCCCTGCCGGCTTTTTATGTAGTGAATCTCACCGAGATATCTTTCCAGCACGTGCACACCTCCTTCGCCATTTTCATGGCGCTGGCAATGGCCGCTGCGGCGGAAAAAGAAACAGTCTAGGAAGGCCTGGCCGCCCTCGCGGCCATAACCGAGTCTTTCTGGAATATCCTGCGGAAAGTCCTTAAAACAATACCAAGGTCCAAAGCCAGGGACATGTTCTTCACGTAATAAAGGTCGTAGTGGAGCTTCTGCACCGATTCCTCCTGGCTGGAAGTGGCGTGGTAATTGATCTGCGCCCAGCCGGTAACGCCGGGTTTAATAAGGTGGCGCAGGTGGTAATGCGGCACACTGCGCTCCAGTATGCGCACCTCGCGCGTCCACTCGGGCCGCGGCCCAACCAGGGACATATCGCCCTTTAAAACATTCCAGAGCTGCGGTATCTCGTCGAGCCGCGCACTCCGCAGGAAGCTACCGAGTTTGGTTATGCGAGAATCCCCCCGCTCCTCTTTGTACAGCGGCCCGGCCTTGCTGGCCCCCACTACCATGGTGCGGAATTTCCAGATGATGAAACGCCGGCCCAGGTGCCCCACCCGCTTCTGAACAAAGAACACGGGCGTCTCTAACCCGCCGTCTATTTTTATAGCGAGATATGCCGTCAGGGTAAGCGGCAGGGTCAGTACAAGTCCGATAACCGCACCTATCAAATCCAGCCCGCGCTTGAACACGGCGTAGAACTGGTTGCTCTTGTGCAGCACATTGCTCAGCAGCCAGCTGGGTTTGGCGGCCGAGTCCGGCGGGATCTTGCCGTACAGGTCCTCGTAGAAGTCCAGGTGCGTGATTATCGGGATCTCTTCCATCACGGCGGTGGACATCATTAACCCGCCCACGGCCGGGTTGCGCTCGGCCTCTTCGGCGTCCACCACCAGCACGTCCACTTTGCTGGCCAAGTCGACACAGCAGCGCCCATTGGGCCGCCAGTAACCGTCGGAAGAGCTGACATTCTGCATCTCCGGCAAGGGCACCACGGTAAATCCCAAGTGCGGCGTAACCGGCAGGTCCCGCTTTATCTCTTCTATCAGCGGATTTGTCCCCAGGAAAGCGACTTTCTGCACCAGCAGTTTGGAGAGAACCACACGCGTCCACACGCGGCGCCACAGTGTGCCCAGCACGTGCAGAAAGACCACGGTCAACAGCAAATGCGTTTTGGGCGTAAGGCCGAGCTGCAGGTAGAAAGCGTAAAAGACAGCGCTGGCAGCGGCCAGGTTAACCACAAAGGAAATAAGGCTGGTATTGATAAGGTTGACCAGCCGGTTTATGCGGCGCAGGTCGTAGAACCCCATCACATAAAACACGGCGGTCCACACCGGCAGGAAGACGGAGAACACCTTAACGTGCTGCAGGTAGAAATCCAGCGGCACTACGGTGAAGCGGCGGGCCGTCAGCGCCAGCCACAGCGCGGCGTAAAAAAGGGCCACATCCCCCAAGAAGAGGAACAGCCTGCGCCACCTGAATATCAACATTTGAGCCTAACCATGTAATTAATTATACAACTTAGCGGATTGGGGAGTTGGCTTTCCACAAAAAAAGATGTAACCTATTAAAACAAGGGGATTGAGTCAGGCCACAATGGTTTCATTCTCAAAATTAAAAAACAAGTTCGGGGTTATTCTCCTATTCATTGGGGATATTATCACGATATTCTCTATATTCTATGTTTCGGTTTTCCTCCGAAAACATGTTATCCCCTTCTTTTTAACCGACCTCCCGGGATATCAATACGACTTGGCCACCTACCTTTGGATACTGCCCGTGTGGTTAATTATCCTTACTTACGAAGAAGGGTATTCGAAACGTTTTTCCGCTTGGGACGAGGTCCGACTTCTTTGGAAATCCGCATTTTTCTCTTCCATCGCTATATTCTCAATGTTGTTCATTATGAAGCGGGGCCAGGACTATTCGCGCATCTTAATAATCACGATGACAGCGGTTTCGCTAGTCATATTCCCCATCTTGCGGCTATACATCAAACAACTCCTTTATGCTATCGGATTAATGCGTCGCAAAGTGCTGATTATCGGTTCTGGAGAATCGGCGATAAATGCGTATAAAGGTATAACTCAGGAGCCAAATCTGGGATACGATGTGGCAGGTTTTATAGACGACTCATCTCAGATTACGGAAATTTTCGGAATAAAGGTCAGGCTGGGAATAGCAAAGGTGGAACGGTATATCAAAAGCGCAGCGATACATGACGTATTGATCGCAAAACCAGAAATGGACAAAGCGTCGCTCACCCGCCTTATCAACCGTATCCAGCACAAAGCGGAGAACACGCTATATATACCCGACATAAACGGAATCGCTGTTTCCGGCACCGAACTTAGACATTTTTTCAAGGAACAAACTATTATAATTGAAGTCAAGAACAACCTGGCAAGCCCGCTGATTTACGCCGCAAAAAGATTCATCGATTATATTGCTGGTCTTTGTATCACCTTAATTTTTCTTCCGCTCATGCTGGGCATTGCCGCCACTATCCGCCTTGATTCAAGAGGGCCGTCGATATTACGACAAAAGCGAATAGGGAAGCGCGGGAAAGAGTTTTACTGCTATAAATTCCGCACAATGTGCCCAGACGCGGAAGAAGCCCTGAAGAGACTGCTTGAAAGCGACACCGCCGCCAAGGAAGAGTATGAGAAGTACTGGAAGCTAACTAATGACCCCAGAATAACCCGCGTTGGAGGATTTCTAAGAAGAACTTCGCTGGATGAACTTCCCCAGATACTCAACGTGATCAAGGGAGAAATGAGCCTGATCGGCCCGCGCCCATACCTGCCTCGTGAGTGGCAGTATATAAAAGAGGAGAGCCCCGTGATACACGCTCTCCCTCCCGGAATCACTGGATTATGGCAGGTGAGTGGCAGAAACAACCAAAACTACAATTTCCGAATAACCATGGACAGCTGGTATGTGAAAAACTGGAATTTGTGGCTAGACGTAATGATTTTCCTGAAAACAATCGGGGTAGTAATAAAACGTGATGGAGCACACTGAAGAATTTTATTCCTTCGAAGACTCACCCAACACTTTTGTCATTCCAGCAATAATTTTTCGCCTGTCATAAACGGTATCAAGCAATTCCTTAGCTTTTAGGGAATAGCCGCTCATCCCGTCCGGACCTTGCACGCAGAACTTAAGGAACCCGTCACGGATCGCTTCGATATCTTGAGGCGCCGCCCAGATTCCAACTCCGAACTTTTCCACCATAGCCTTCACATCGCCGTTTATTACCGCGAATATAGGTTTAGAGAAAGCCAGATATGCCTGAAATTTAGCTGGAACCGTGAGTTCGAATATCGGCGAGTTAGAAAGTGATACGATCATCACATCGCTGGCAGAAAAGTAAGCTGGCATTTCAGCCTGAGGTTTTCTTCCCCAGAAAACCACGCCGCGGACTTCTTCTTTTACCACGATACCCTTAAGATTTTCAAGTTCAGACCCGTCACCGACAATATTCAATTGCACGTTGGGATTATGAGCGCTTACCATGGCAAATCCGCGTATAATGTTATCCAGATTCTGAAATTTGCCAATGTTTCCGGCAAAAGTGAAATTCAGTTTGGACGGGAGCTTTACATTCGATCCAACAGACATTTCAGGGGTAACTGTAGGCCAGTTTGGGAAGTGAAGAACTTCCCGATTTTTCGTGTAGGGGGCCAGGCTCTTACGAAACCCGTCACAGGACACAAGTATATTGCAGCAGTTACGGTAAACAAACCCGACCAGCACATCGAGGAAACGGCTCAGCAGCCAGGTTTTCCTAAACCCATAGGCATAAACCATATCCGGCCAAATATCCTGCGTCCATATCGTTACAGGAATCCCGTAGACTTTCCCAACAATTACGGCGGGGATAGCCAGGGTGAGCGGCCCTGTATGATAAACGAATATCCGGTCATACCCGCGAGCCTTAATGAGCGCAGATATTGTCCCGGTTATAACGAAGTTTAGATAGTTGAGCAACTTAAGCGGCAGTGAGTCCCTATATCCGGTAACTGTAAAGAAACGGAAGATATTAATCCCCTTCCAACTTTCGGGAGAGAAGAGTCGATTAGAGTAACCACTAAAGACTTTCCCAAAAGGATAACTGGGAACCTGGGTGAGGACATCTACAGCAAAATCTCCTGCCGCCCACTCGGCCGCCAGGTCGTTGACAATGAATTCCTCTGGGTAAAACCTTTCGGTTACGATTAAAACCTTCAGTTTTTCCGGCATCGGGGTCTCAGTTGGTTTTGCGCCAGACGGTGCGGTTGATATAGTCCGTGTAGCTCAGCACTATGCGCAGCACTTTCTTGGAAACATTGTCGGTGTCATAGTCGCCCACCATGCGGAACTGCCTCTGGGAGGCCGAATGCTGCTTCACCACCACGGCCACGGATTCCAGCACCCGCTCGGCCTTCAGGCCGCACATGATCAGGGTGCCCTCGTCCATGCCCTCGGGACGCTCGTGGGCCTGGCGTATGGTGACGGCGGGCACGTTGAGCAGGGTGGACTCCTCGGTTATCGTGCCGCTGTCGGAGACCACGCAGAAGGCGTTGAGCTGCAGCTTTACATAGTCGTAGAAGCCCAGCGGCTTGAGGAAGCTGATGCGCTTGTCCAGGCCCTTCATGTTCAGCTCTTCGAGCTTCTTGCGGGTGCGCGGGTGCGTGGAGACTATCACCGGCATGTTGTATTTCTTGGCCAGCGCGTTGAGGGACTCCAGCAGGTTCTTGAAGTTCTCCGGGCTGTCTATGTTCTCCTCGCGGTGGGTGCTCACCACGAAGTAGGCGTTGTCCTTGAGCTTCAGGCGCTTGAGCACGTCGGACTTGAGGATCTTGGGCATATAATACGCCAGCACTTCCTTCATCGGGGAACCGGTCTTGATCACGGTCTCGGGCCTGATGCCTTCGGCTATCAGGTAGCGCCGGGCGTGCTCGGTGAGCGTCATGTTGATGTCGCTGAGGTGGTCCACCACTTTGCGGTTGAGTTCCTCGGGCACGCGCTGGTCGAAAGAGCGGTTGCCGGCCTCCATGTGGAAAACGGGGATCTTGCGGCGTTTGGCCGGCATCACCGAGAGGCAGCTATTGGTGTCGCCGTAGAGCAGTATGGCGTCGGGCTTCTCTTTCTCCATCACTTCGTCGGCCTTGGCTATGATGTTGCCTATGGTCTCGGCCAGCGTCTTGCCGACGGAGTTCAGGAAATAGTCGGGCTTGCGGATGCCGAGCTCCTTGAAAAAGATCTCGTTGAGCTCGTAGTCGTAGTTCTGGCCGGTGTGCACTATCACGTGGTCCAGGTGCGTCTCGGCCTCGTACATCACGCGGCTGAGCTTTATGATCTCCGGCCTGGTCCCCACAATAGTCATTAATTTTATAGGCATAAATTCTCCGTGCTAGTCGCTTTACTTAAGTTCCGAGACCACTTCCGGCAGTTTCAGCAGCATCGCTTTGACCTGCTTGACGCTCAGGCGCTCGGTGTTGTGCGACGTGTAGTCGGACACCTTGGCCTCTTTCTTGTCGCCTTCGGTGAAATACTTGTTGTAGTTCAGGTCGCGGCCGTCCATGTGCACGCGGAAGTAGTCGCCCATGTCCTCGGCGCGGCGCAGTTCTTCCATGGTGGCCAGCGTCTCGTAGATCTTCTCGCCGTGGCGTATGCCTATGGTCTTCACCGGCACGTCGGACTTGAACAGCTCCTTGAGCGCCTCGGCGAGGTCGCCCACGGTGCAGGCCGGGGCCTTCTTGATGAAGATGTTGCCCTGCTTGGCGTTGGTGAAAGCGAACAGCACCAGCTTGATGGCGTCGGGCAGCGGCAGCAGAAAGCGCGTCATGCCGGGGTCGGTGACGGTGATCGGTTTGTTCTCTTTTATCTGCTTGATGAACAGCGGTATCACCGAGCCGCGCGAGCACATAACGTTGCCGTAGCGCACCGTAGAGACGCGGGTGTCGGTTTCCTTGAGCCCGCGGCAGGCGGCCTGGGCCACTTTTTCCATCAGCGCCTTGGTCATGCCCATGGCGTTCACGGGGTAGACGGCCTTGTCGGTGCCCAGGCACACCACGCTGCCCACGCCGTGCTGCACGGCGGACTCTACCACGTTGTGGCTGCCGAAGATATTGGTCATCACGGCCTGCATCGGGAAGAACTCGCAGGACGGGACCTGCTTGAGGGCGGCGGCGTGGAATACCATGTCCACGCCCTTCATCGCGGCGTCCACGCTGTCGCGGTCGCGCACGTCGCCGATATAGAATTTCACGCGCGGATTGTTTAGCTGTATGCGCATGTGCTCCTGCTTCAGCTCGTCTCGGCTGAAGATGCGCACTTCCTTGAAATCCTTGTCCATTATCGTCTTCAGCAGCTCGTGGCCGAAGGAGCCGGTGCCGCCGGTTATCAATATGGTCTTGTTTTTCACGTTAGGCATAAGCTTTTCCTTTATCCGGGCCGGTCAGCGCCACTCGGCGTACGGGGTTTTGTCGGCGGCCATCTCGGCCATCATACGGCGCCAGGGCGGGCAGACGAAGCCCGTCGCCTTGGCGAACCTGTTGCCGTCGAGGTCGCGCTTCATCTCGAACCCTTCCTCCGGCACTATCTCCACATCCAGGCCGTAGGCGTCTTTCATCAGCTTCAGCAACTCGTACTTGGAGACCGTCTCGCTGGAAACATGGTAAAGCCCGTTGAGGCCGGGGTGGTTCTCTATCAGGTCCCCCACCAGCTCGGCGAGCTTATTGGTGGTCAGGCCGGTGAATAGCGCCTTGCGGAAACCCTTTATTGTCTTCCCCTCCTGCGCCAGGAACCACTCCAGCAGTTCCGCGCCGCCGAAGATCTCCCGGCCGATAAAGGAGGAGCGCAGCGTCAGCGCGAAGGGCGCCGTAACGTCGCCCAGGATCTTGGTCATGCCATACAGGTCGCGGGCGTCGGGCGGGTCTTCCTCGGTATAGCCGCCTTTCTTGCCGTCGTAGACGCAGACCGTGCTGAAATGGATGAGCCGCGCCCCGGAACGGGCGCACCACTCGGCCAGCCGGTGCGGCAGCAGCGCGTTGATGGAAATAGCGGAGTTCTTGTCCTGCGCTTCCTTGCTGCGCAGCGTTACGCCGGCGCAGTTCACTATGACCGAGGGTTTCACTTCGTCTAGCACGGCGTTGAGGCGCGCGAAATCCCGCAGGTCCAGGCCGTCGATGACATTAGGACCGGCGAAGAGGCCGCATTTCGCGTAAAATTCCCGCTTTTTGCGGATGGAGACGAAGGTATGAGGGAATTTAGCCGGCAGGACCTGCCAAAGCTTATGCCCAAGGGTTCCGGCTCCGCCAAGTATCAAGATTCGAGGTGTTTTACCCATCCCTATGCCCTTCACAATTCAGTCCCATCGCATTAATACAATATAAATAATAACAAATTTAAGTTTTCAGCACATTGGGCGCGAGGGGCAAACCTGCATTTGTGGCAGCCTTAAGTGTGTCGATTGTGGAAACGGCAGCCTTCTCCCAAGAGAAAGAGGCGGCCCTCTCTAAAGTTTTTCCACTGCGCGCGATACGATCTGCTGCGGATTGGGATAGCAGTGAAGAAAGGGCTGAGGAAAGTCCCAATTCATCCCCAGCCTTATAATACAGCGCCGTACTACCCAAAACTTCCGGGAGGCAAGGGCTATCGGTAGAAACAATGCTGCATCCGTGGGACATCGCCTCTAACGCCACAAAACAAAACGACTCGATTCTGCTGGTTAAGGCAAAAACGGAACAGTTAGCATAACACCAGGATAATTCTGCCCCGTTAATACTCCCCAACCAAGCGATATTATCTGACACTTTAAGCCTTGAAGCGAGTTTTTTAAGGTTTTCGAAATATCCAAGAGTCTGTGGACGCCCCCCCCCGGCGACCGCCAGTTTAATCTCTGGAAAACTTTTTTTAACTAAAGGTAACGCCAGGATAATATCTTCTAAACCACGGTATGCTTCAATTGAACCTGCGGTAAAAATGAATTGTCGGCCGCGGAAAGGGAAGGTCACGGGCGACTTAGCCGAAGTCTCCGGAGGTGTGGGACCATAATGTATAGAGTTGATTTTTTCCCGGGGTACCCCAACATTGCACGCCAGGAAATCCTTTACGCACTCCGTGGGGGTGATAACCTTGTTTGCACGGGTTAAAGCAATCTTCGTTTCGTATCTGCGTGCTATCGCAACAAGATACTCTTTGATTCCCGCGCCAGTCTTAACCCCAGCCAATGGGGCCATATTCTGCAGCATAGTAACTACTGGGAGATTCTTATAATTAATCCATCTCTCGATTGGGATAAAGAGAACATCTGGCTGGAAGGCATCTAGGGAGGCAGCCAGCTTTGAATCCGGGATATGCCGAAAAGGAATAAAAGGCTCGCAGTCACAATAGGAGACGTTTGCCAGGCGCGGCAGCCACTCTTTAGCAGACATGCGGGCGGGTGAAGCGCAAAGAATCGCCTCTATTTCCGGGGATGCGCTAAGCAACGGGAGCATATTCTGCAAATACTTCTTATGGCCGCCGCTTATTCCTCCTCCTGTAATGTTAAGTATGGCTACCTTCATTTATTCACCTGATTAAAAGCCTGTCTGAAACGCACAGTAATGCCATACACTGCCCCCAGTGCTATCCAGAATATCCTTTCTCCGATATAATCGCATGTCACCATCCAAAGACAGACAACAATCCCTCCCGCGAGAAAAGGAAACGTTTCAGGACTAAGACCGAAACGCAGTGCCCTAAAGAATATAAGAGCAAGAGAGAAAAAAAGGAATACTGCGGGAAGAGCCCCGGCTTCCACCGCGTAGTAAAGGTATGAATTGCTGGAAGTCTGAATAGGATTCGGGTCGAACCTGTCGGCATTCAATCCCTTATATAGGTCAGCGAAAGACTGTTTATACATTTTAGAATAATTGCCGAAACCTATACCCCAGACAGGATTTTCTTTAATCAGCTCCAAAGATAACTGCCAAGCCTTTACTCTGGTAAGCGCCGATGCGTCTTGTGCTATAGCCTGGCTGGGGCTCTTGGCCATTCCCCCCATAAATGAAAGTTTCTCACTCATACGGGAAATAGCCGGATTTGTAGTAAGAAAAAAAAGACCAACGAAGAATACCATTGCGGCGGTTCCGATAATAAGACGTCTGGGGGAAGCTTTAAACCAGAGGATAAATGCAAATATTAGCCCCATCGTCAGGGCCAAGGCCAGCCAGGCACCCCGGTTGAAGGTATAGAAAACTCCCGCTGCGCCCATGCCTATCGCGCTAAGTGAATACAATTCCGACGTGGAATCTATCTTCACCATTGATTTAATGGAATATCTTGACAGCACCACGCTAAGCGCCCAAGCGATAGCACCCCCGGCAAAAATATGCGAATTTGCAAAACCCCAGCCCGCCCCCCCTGGTTCCGGAACTATCTGGCCAAAAAAGCCCGCGACATAGTACCCTCCTGAGAAATTGACCTGGAGAATTATCAATAAACCGGAAGCGATAAGATATGCCTTGATCCAAAAGAAGAGGCGCTCTACATGCAAAGTTCTAAAAGAAAATCCGATAAAAAACAGACTTAAAAACGATACGGTGTAGGCCTGTGAGACAGCAAACAAGGAATTACCTGCATGCACTATCCAGGCTGAGGTAAAGAGAAGAATCACCGAAAGGGCAAAAAAGATGTCGGGGCTTTCAAATTTAAGCTTATGCGTCTTAAAATCAGATAACGCTTGCACTAAGCAGGCAAGCAAACCGAAACCAAGTATTACCGTATGGAAACTGATGAAAGAATTCCACGGTTTATATGGGACCAAAAAGTATACGCACAAATAAATAAATGCCGTATAGGATATAATTTTTTCAAGATATTGTTCCAAATAGCTCTCCAACACATCTCCGAAGACTTTTACTATATGCGGCATTATAATCCTCCCACATCAATACTGTGGCGCTATACACCTATAAACCCGTCAATTATACCGCCCCTCTAAGATTGAACATGACCTTGTATATTATCTTCGCAAGTACATACTTGGCACGATAGGAATAATTTAAAAGTCTGTATAATGGGAGAAATTTACTATAACCAAGCAGATGAATAACGCGCTCAACTTCTACCCTGGCACGCTCTTTAAGCCTGCCGGACATAGTGATGGATCCCGGATGCATTCTGAAGCAAGACAAGACAGCATCCAGCCGTAGAAAATTAAACCCCATCTTACCCGCCTTGGCGTAGAATTCGTGGTCCATGCAGCTTTTGGCATCAACATTGAAGCCGCCTACCCCGTCATAAACGCGCCGGCGCCAGAACGACGAGGGCTGTGGTACCGAAAACAAGCCGAACAGGTGCTCCTTTAGGATAAAAGGCAGGGCGACAGCGATGTTATAAGGCCGGTCCCTGCCGTCGACCACATAAGCATGGCCATAAACCAGGTCCGCCGCCGGATCCCTGAAGGCCGCGATGGCATGGTTTAACGCGTCAGGCACATAACAATCGTCCGAGTTTAAATAGGCGCAAATCTCGCCCGTGGAGCGGCTGAATCCTTTATTAATCGCGTCTGACTGGCCCTGATCCGGCTCACTTACCCAGTAGGCAAGGTACTTCTGATATTTTTTAATTATCTCAACGCTGCCGTCCTTAGACCCGCCGTCGACTATTATGTACTCGAGATTAGGATAGTTCTGATTTAATACGGAAAGGATAGTCCGCTCCAGAAATTCCGCCTGGTTGTATGAAGGGGTTACCACGGTAACCATGGGGAAAGAGGCATCCTTTGAAAGGAGCACGCTTTCAGAGAAAGCCGGTCTAGCAACGAATTCCTTGGGATTAACAGTTGTTTGAGTCATAGTAGGGCCAAAAACTAAACATGCGTTTTGGCAGCCTTCGATAGGTAAAAAGCAAATATCAACCGGCGCGGAACAGCTCGAAGAATATCCGCGGCGCGGCGTAGTGGGCCATATTCCGGAGAATACTTAGTCGCAGAACGCAGGAATTCAATCCCCCTGCTCCAACAACCAGAGTCCATCGCCTGCAAACCCAGCGAACGCAAGCCGTTAGAGAGTTGCAACTCAGACTTGAGTTTAATTTCCCTGGAGTCTCGTACTCCGGCCGGGAACAGTTGTAAGACGGCGGCGCTGAGCTTGGTGGATTCGGTTATATACCGCTCCACCGTCATCTTGGGGGAGATGGGGTGCGCGTAAACACAAATAAGGGGTTTGGGAATATACCCCACGTCATAGCACTCGGAAATGCGGGACCACATTTCATAGTCGGACGAGATGCTTTCAGTGAAACCGCCCAGCTTCTTAAAACATTCGGCGCGGACCATTACCGAAGAGAATAAGATATCGAAAGCGAACGCCGTGTCGTTAAGCGCCTCGAGGCCGGCTTTAACTACGGCCGGATGGGCTGAGTTGCAGGAAACCAGGTTCCGCCGGCCGCTAAGGCCTATTCCATACCCCGCGGTATGAACAAAACCAGCGCCGGGATGGGCTTCCATAAACTCACATGTTTCCCGGGCCATGCCGGGAAGCAGCACATCGTCGTCGCAAAGGAACACAAGGTACTTGCCGCGGGCATCCTTTATACAACCGTTAAGATTACCGGTCCAGCCCAGGTTCCGCTCATTCCTTCGCACGATTATTCTGGAATCAAGTTCCGGCAGGAGTTTGGTTTTGTCCCAGCTGCCATCCTCCGAATAATTATCCGAAACTAAAATCTCTATCGCCCCTAAGTCCTGCGCCAGGGCGCTGTCCACGGCCCGCCGCAACAATTCGTGCCGGCAGTAGGTCGGAATACAGATAGATACGAGCGGGAGGTCAGTGTTTGCCATAATCCGTTAGGGAGCGAAAGCCTTGGGGGCGAATCTGACAGCGACGGCCTTTAAGCTGCGCTTCTCGGCGGAGTCGATGGCTCCAAACCACCAGCAGGCCGCGCAATAAGTCAGACCTACCACCGACGCCAGCATAAAGACTTCAAACAGATTCCGAGTCAGTGGCGCCAGAAAGAAATAGGCGGGCAGGCCTACCGCGACAGCCAATCCGAAGGTCCGCAGACTATCCAGAGCTACCGAGCGAACAGAATATCCGGATTTACTGTGACAGATCACGAGGTAATAAATCACCGTAATAGCCACGCTTAAGGCCTTCCCTGCGGCCACCCCGGCTATACCGAACGGCTTTATCAGCAGGAAGTAAAGCGCCAAGCCTAACAGGCCTGAAACCATGGCCCCGATGGTTACGTACTTGGGGTGATTTATACCGCACAGGATGTTGGTCGGCATAGCCGTTAGGCCGCTAAGAAAGAAAGTCACGATAAGCAGTTCCAGCACCAGCGTAGAGTTTTTTGCCATTTCAGGCGACACCCAATAAGTCAACAAAGGCCCCCCCACCACCGCCAAAGGCAAGGCGATAGCAAACCCTATGACAAGGCTGAGATTGAATCCTCTTACAAAAAGCCTCTCCATCCGCTGCGCGTCGTTTTTCGCAGAGAACTCGCTGGCCATCGGGAAGACCACCTGCATCATTTTCCCGTTTATCCCGTGCACCACCTGGGCTACCTGTTGCGGGACTATATAAAAAGTGACCGCAGCCGTTCCGATCCACGCCCCGATCAGCATACTGTCCAACTGGGCGAATAAAAGCGCAAAAATCCGAAAACCGACCATATACAGACCGAACATTACCGTGCGCCGGAACATCTCCCGGTCAAAAGAGAATCGTATCCTGATGCTAGGGAGCAGTTTCCTGATATAAATCCAGTAAGCCAAAATGGTGACAAGGTTGGCTAGAAGATTCGCCGCAACAACTCCAATCAGGCCAAAACCGAGGAAAACCGCGGCCAGGCTTCCCAATATAGCCATAGTCCCGAAACCTATGGATATCCCGTTGAAAACGTCAAAGCGCTGTATCCCGGTAGGAATCGCCGACGCCCACCAGGTGATCATACTCAGAAAAAAGCCCACACCGGTAAGGCGAAAAGCCCAAACAGCCTGATTATGGAACTCCGGAGGGATCGCAAACAGATGCGTTGCGAACCATCCTGCCAAAAGCCAGATCGAGACGCCCCCAGCAAGGCCGAACACCGTGTAGGTCGTCAGCGTGGTCCCTAATAGTTCCTCCACCTGGGGGTTGTCGTTCTTAGCGTGGTATTCCGCAAGGTATTTTGTTACAGCTCCGTTAAGGCCGAGGTCCAGTAAGGCGAAATATCCCGTAATGGACGTAACTAACCCGCGAATTCCGTAAGCGTCATTCCCCAGGCCGCTGACGATGATAGGTGTAGCCACAAAAGCCAGAATTACGGGCCACCCCCATGCGAGGGCGCTCGTAGCCAGGTTTACGATAGTAGTCTCGCTGCGCGAGGTTTGTTTAACCGCTGACATTATTTCCCATCCGCTTCGGCGGCCTCCCAGGCACGCTCTATATCCTGCCGTATCTTGTCATAAGCCGCGGGGGCTTTGGAGCATCTGCGCTCCCATATATAAACAAAACGGAGCAGCCAATAACTTAAATAAGCCATGCCCAGCGCAACGCCGTCCCAACCGAGGAGGATAGTTTTCCGCTTGAAGACCAGCACATAGGCCGCCCTAAAAATATCCACGACGGCTTGCCACAACGAAGCTCCGGCGGGGAACACCCTGGCCTCGGCCCTGAAATATATCAGATGCCTGTCCATCATGATATCCATCGTGGAATGGGTAAGATGATACATACAGGCTTCGGCGGAATCGGGCATTTCGTACTTGCGCGCCGAATCCAGAGTAAGCGCGCCGTGAACCGAATTCAGATTGACACGGGCGATTTTCTTGCGGAAGAGTATCCCGGAATTAAGTTTGGAATACCAGGGGGAGCGCTTGCTTTCAAGTCCGAGGACATAGCGCCTGAACGGGATCGCTATGATATCGTAAGGGAACTCGGCGCGCGAGATCAATTCCCGGACCTGCGAAGCGCAAGAAGGGTGAATCAGGTCGCTGGCGGTGGCCAGCAGCATCCAGTCTGTCCCGACTTTCGAGAGACAGAACTCTATATCCTGCGGGCTGAACTCCGTGCTCGGCAGTAAGTGCACCTTGTCCGTATATTTCCTGGCAATTTCGACAGTACGGTCCGAACTGTTCCTGTCGGCCACTATTATCTCGTCACACCAGCACAAGGATTTAAGAGCAGCTTCGATACGCTGCTCCTCATTGTAGACTATTAAGACTGCGCTTATTGATGCCATTGTTATAATCCCGGGCAGATAGATTTACGGAAGTTTCCCGGTATTCTTACTTTCACCATGGGACGTTGCACATGCCTTAAGATAAGGGTCAAGACTTACCTTACCCAGGTCAAGCTCATGGAGCTTGGCCTCATAATATTCAAAAAGCCGCTTGATTCCGTCCCTGTACGAGGTAAACTCGAACCCGGGAAACTCCTGCATAAATCTGGAGTTATCCCCGGAATACTCGCGGTTAAGACCGGGATTGAGGATCCGTATTTCGCTTTTAAACGGAGAAATCTGGTTGATAATATCCGCTATCCCTTTAAGGCTTATGGAAGCCGACGGGGAGAGATTATAATGCCTGTAAAGCGGCATGCAGTCGACAAAGCGCGCGACCGCTTCCGACATATCCTCGACGTGCAGATAGTCGAAGACCACGTCCTGGTTTATTACTATCGGCATTTTCAGCAGGTTCTTTACTATAGCGTTAGAAATGAACTTGTAGGTATAGTCCTCGCCGGGGCCGTAAAGACCGAATATCCTGAGACAGACGATATTTTCAGTTCTTTCAACATACTTCGAAATGACGTATTTCGAATACCCGTAAGCGTCAGCGGGCACATGGGAATCGAAAAAAGACTCGCCGACTTTAGGCGGACAAAAGCGTTTGTCATACTCGGCGCCGCTGCCGAGCGTCAGCATCCTCACCGACTCAGGGAGAGCCCTGACGAGGTTAAAGAACATGCGGAGGTTGCAGGCGACCACGTCTACGGCCCCGGAATCATAGCCGGTCTTCCTGGTGCCGCCCTGGCTGGCGCAATGAACAACTGCGTCCACGCGGTTGGACTCGAAATAACGCTTCACCGCCTCCGCGTCCAGAACGTCAAGCTCGTTCCGGCCGGGAGCGCACACGTCGCAACCCCCACGTTTGCGGAGATGTTCAGCCAGGTTCCTGGCAGCAAAACCGCCGCCGCCCGTAATCAGCACCTTTTTCATGTCAGTTATTTTTTACCGCCTCGCACCCAGTTTCGTAAACCTTCCCGGCAATATGCCCTAAAACTGACACTTTCATTAACACGCCCTTTTCGCGATTCTATTTTGTTTCCTCAACGTAACGGTCATGTTCCATCTTTATGCCATCCTCAAGGCCTATTTTCGCCTTCCAGCCAAGCGAGGCCATCCTGGAAACATTGAGGAGTTTTTTGGGAGTACCGTCCGGCTTGGAACTGTCGTAATCAATCGCCCCTGCAAAGCCCGTAACGCGGCGAATTATTTCCGCCAGGTCCTTGAGCTGTATGTCCTGGCCGGTGCCGATATTAATAACTTCGCCGATACCCTTATAGTCGCAGTTATCCATCAGGTAGGCGCAGGCATCAGCCATGTCGTCAACATAAAGGAACTCGCGGTAAACCGCGCCGGTCCCCCATAGTTTTACCGCCGTGGCCGAAACGCCTAACTGCGCAAGGGCATCTTTAACATCAACATCTCTGCAGGCTTTCTTGTCCAGTCCGAAGCCTACAGGATACCTGGACAGGTCTTTGCGTATGGCTGGCATATTCCCGTCGGCCAGCAGCTTAGCCAGGTGGAACTTGCGCAGCATGGCCGGAAGCACATGCGCGGTTTCCAGGTTATAGTTGTCCCCGGGGCCATAAAGGTTGGTCGGCATCACCGAGATGTAGTTCGTACCATACTGCTCATTATAGTAGCGGCAGAGTTTCAGCGCGGCTATCTTTGCGATGGCATATGGCTCATTAGTGGGCTCGAGGGCGCTGGTAAGCAGGGCATCCTCGGTCATCGGCTGAGGGGCCAGTTTGGGATAGATGCAGGAAGAACCGAGATTGAGCAGCTTTTTAACGCCGCTCTTATGCGCCGCGTGTATAACGTTCATCGCTATGGCCAGATTGTCATATATGAACTCGGCCTTGTAGGTGCTGTTGGCCAGAATGCCGCCCACCCTGGCCGCGGCCAGGAAGACCTGATCTATCTTTCCGCCTTCGAAGAATATTTCAGTATCTGACTGACGGCGCAAGTCCAGCGAAGCAAGATCTGTAGAAACCAGCTCCCGTCCCTTATCGGCAGATAAACGGCGCCAAAGCGCTGAACCTACCAAGCCGGTATGGCCGGCGACATAAGTGCGTTTTTTATTTTCCATTTGCTCTTCCGTATTTATCGTCGTAGCGCACGATATCGTCCTCGCCCACATACTCGCCGTTCTGCACCTCTATCATCTCCAGCGGCACCTTGCCGGGGTTCTCCAGGCGGTGCTCGGTGGATTTTGGCACATAGGTACTCTCATTCTCGTGCACCAGCGAGGTTTTCTTATCGAGCGTAACCTTGGCGGTGCCTTTCACAATTATCCAGTGCTCGCTGCGGTGGTAATGCAGCTGGTGGCTGAGCTTGTGGCCGGGCTTCACCACTATGCGCTTTATCTTGTAGCGCGGCCCCTCTTCCAAGATTGTGTAGCTACCCCAGGGCCGGTAGGTGGTCATGTGCTCCACCACCTCCTTGCGCTTGCGGTCCTTGAGCAGGTCCACCACTTCCTTAACCCGCTGGGCCTGGCCGCGCTTGGCTACCAGCAGCGCGTCCGGAGTATCTATGATGATAATGTCCTTGAGGCCTATGGTGGAGATCAGGCGCTTCTCGCCCATGATAATGGTGCGCTTGGTATCCAGCGCCAACACATCCCCCACCTTAACATTGTCATCACCATCGGGCGCTATCACCTCGTGCAGCGAATCCCAGGAGCCCACGTCGGACCACAGTATATCTATGGGCAGCACGGCGGCTTTCTTGGATTTCTCCATTACCGCGTAGTCGATGGAGATGGACGGCATGTTCTTAAAATCTTCCGTCATCCGGGCCAGCGTAGCCGGCATCTTGCGGCTGATCTCCGGCGCGTAGGCCTTGAACTCGGCCAGCATGGTGGCGATGGTAAAAGAAAACATGCCCGAGTTCCAGTAATAGTCCCCGGCCAGCAGATACTTGGCCGCGGTCTTGGCGTCGGGCTTCTCGGCGAACTTGGCCACCTTGCACACACCGCCGTTGCCCGCGGTCTTGACGCCTTTCTTGATATAGCCGTAGCCGGTCTCGGGCCGGCTGGGCTTTATGCCGAAGGTCACTATGCTGCCGACCTTGGCGGCGGTCTCGGCCTGCCGGGCGTAGCGGGCGAACTTCTCCACCGGCTGTATAATATGGTCCGACGGGCAGATGAAGATCACCTCGTCCTTGGAGCACTTGAGCTTCTCGAGGCAGTAGCGCATGACCAGCGCTATGGCAGGAGCGGTATTGCGGCCAACGGGCTCGAGTATGACATTGTCCTCTATGGTAGGAGACACCGAGCGCAGGTCAGCCTGCACGTGAAAGCGGTAATCGGAGTTGGTGATGACAAAGATGTCCTTGAGCGGCACCACGGCGGCCAGTCGCTCCACGGTCTGGCAGAGCAGCGACTTTCCCCCGTTAAGCTTTATGAACTGCTTGGGCATACCGTAGCGGGAAACCGGCCACAGCCGGGTGCCGGAACCGCCGGCGAGTATTATCGCTTTCATAAGTCCACCTTTTTATTTTCCTGCCGCTTCAATTCGGCGTCCACCATCAGCGCGGCCAGATCTGTAAATTTAATCCTGGGCTCCCAGCCCAGCACCCGCTTGGCCTTTGAGGCATCGCCTACCAATTCTTTAACGTCCGCCGGGCGGTAAAACTCTTTAGAGATCTCCACGCGCACCTTGCCGGTGCGCGCGTCGATGCCTTTTTCATCCAGGCCAGCGCCTTTCCATTCCAGCTCTATGCCGGCGGCGGCAAAGGCCTGGGCTATAAATTCCCTGACGGAATGCACCTCGCCTGTGGCGAGTATATAGTCGTCGGCCTCGGGCTGTTGCAGAATAAGCCACATGGCTTCCACGTATTCCTTGGCGTAGCCCCAGTCGCGCAGCGCGTCCAGGTTGCCCACGGCCACCGTCTCCTGCAAGCCGTTCTTTATACGGGCCACGGCGGTGGTTATCTTGCGCGTTACGAATTCCTCACCACGCAGCGGGCTCTCGTGGTTGAACAGTATGCCGTTGCAGGCGTACATACCCTGCGCCTGGCGGTAGTTGACGGTAAGCCAATGCGCGTACAGTTTGGATACAGCGTAAGGGCTGCGAGGGTGGAAATCGGTGGTCTCGTTCTTCTGCGCGCTGCCCGTGCTGCCGAATAGCTCCGCCGTGCTGGCCTGGAAAAACCTGGCCTTTGGGCAGGTCTTGCGCACGGCTTCCAGCAGGCGGGCCACTCCCACGGCGTTAATCTCTGCCGTAAGCACCGGCTGCGTGAAGGAAACCAGCACAAAGCTTTGAGCGGCGAAATTATATATCTCGTCGGGCTGCACTGTCTCCAGCACATCCGAGATATTACTGGACTCCAGCAGATCCAGCGCTACTTCTTTCACACGGCCTTGTATACCAAGCTCACGCAACCGCCACTGGCCAGAATCTCCGGCGCGGTCGGCGCCGTATACCTCGTAGCCCTTGCCCAGCAGGAACCTGCTGAGGTAGGCGCCGTCCTGGCCGCGGTAACCCGTTATAAGAGCTTTTTTCATCAGCAGCTTTTCACCCCGGCGTAGCCGGACTTGCGCAGCATGTGCTCGCTCTGGGCGAGCTTGAGGTCGCTGGCGGCCATCTCGCGCACCAGGCCCTCAAAAGTTACTTCGGGCTTCCAGCCCAGCACCCGCTTGGCCTTGGCGGGGTTGCCCAGCAGTGTTTCCACCTCGGCGGGGCGGTAGAACTTGGGGTCCACGCGCACTATCACGTCGCCGGGCTTAACCTTGGCCTCCACGCCGGGAATGGCCTTCACAGACTTCACCACGCCGGTCTCGCCGGTGCCTTTACCCTTCCAGGCAATGGTTATGCCCACCTCGGCAGCGGCTACCTCTATGAACTTGCGCACGGAGTACTGCTTGCCGGTGGCTATGACAAAATCCTCGGGCTTGCGCTGCTGCAGAATGAGCCACATGGCGCGCACATAGTCGCGGGCATGACCCCAGTCGCGTAGCGAGTTCATGTTGCCCATGTACAGGCAGTTCTGGTCGCCCAGCAGTATGCGGCCCAGGGCACGGGTGATCTTGCGGGTGACGAACTCGTCGCCGCGCAGCGGGCTCTCGTGGTTGAAGAGGATGCCGTTGCAGGCGAACATGTCGTAGGACTCGCGGTAATTGACGGTGATCCAGAAGGCGTACATCTTGGCCACGCCGTAGGGACTGCGCGGGTGGAAGGGCGTGGTCTCGCTCTGGGGTATCTCGCGCACTTTGCCGTACAGCTCCGAGGTGGAAGCCTGATAAATGCGGGTCTTCTTGGCCAGGCCCAGCAGGCGCACGGCCTCGAGCAGGCGCATGGTGCCCAAGCCGTCGCAGTCGGCCGTGTACTCGGGCTCGTCGAAGCTGACGGCCACGTGGCTCTGCGCGCCCAGGTTGAAGATCTCGTCGGGCTTTATCTCGGCTATCAGGCGGGTGAGGTTGGTGGAATCGGTCAGGTCGCCATAATGCAGTTTAAGGCGCTTGTGGCCGACCAGGTGGGAGATGCGGGCCATGTTGAAAGAGGCCGCGCGGCGGCGTATGCCGTGCACTTCGTACCCCTTGTTCAGGAGTAATTCAGAGAGGTAAGCCCCGTCCTGACCGGTAATGCCGGTTATTAAAGCTCTTTTCATTCGCCCCGCCTTTATACCCTAAGATTAGGCCAGTACAAGCCTCATAATATAGATATTATAGCAAAGGGATAAGGAGGACCAGAAATCCGAATTGATGAGTGGCACGAGAATGACTAACAGGACGTATTTGAAAGGACTAAAAAATCAGGCTCAACACTAGAATGGAGACTTAAAATCAGTAAAAGACGGGAAGGACGCGTCTCGGGGAGAAATGGCCGGGCTCTTTGAAGGCCATTCAACATCCACCGAGCTCCACAGGATTCCGGCGTCATGTGCAGGTGAGTATACGCCGGAGGTTTTGTAAAGCATAACAACTTTTTTTGACAGCGCATAAAAGCCGTGAGCGCAGCCTTTGGGGATATACAGCATGTTGGCGGAGCGGGTACTCAGCTTCATGGTTAAAGCCTTACCGTAGGCCTTTGACTTTTTACGCAGGTCAACAACCACATCCAGGATATCTCCCTCGACGCAGAACACCAGCTTGGAAATGGCCGCGGGCGGGGTCTGAAAATGAAGGCCGCGCAGCACACCTTTTTTGGAAACCGAATAAAATTCTTCCCGAAACTCGCAATCCAACCCTAATTGTTTGAATTCAGGGGCGTGGAATATTTTTATAAATACTCCCCGGGCGTCCTTGCGCAGGGTAGGAAGTATTTCATAGCAGCCTGGGATAGCGGTGTTCTTTTTAATGAAGTTCATGTGCTTAATCAAAAAAGTCCCCGAATGTGTTCACTATGTAGTTCAGCATCGCAGACGTCATCCCCGGATACACGCCTATCCAGAAGGTGCGGTGCAGTATGGCGTCCGTGTTTTTCAGCTCGCCCGCCACGCGGTAGCCCTTTCCGCTTTTGCGCATAGCGTCGAAGCACGGGTGCTTGATCAGGTTGCCGGCGAACAGCATGCGGGTCTGCACCTTGTTGGTCTCCAGGTGCGTCACCAGCGCGTCGCGGGTAAAGCCGGCGTCCTCGCGCACGGTCACCAGGAAGCCGAACCAGCTGGGGTCGGACTTCGCGGTGGGCTCGGGCAGGATGAGCTTCTTTGAATATTTCCCCAACTCCTTGCGCAGGTAGGCCCAGTTCTTCTTGCGAGCCTCGACGAAAGACGGGAATTTCTTGAGCTGGGCCAGGCCTATGGCGGCCTGCATCTCGGTAGCCTTCAGGTTATAGCCGAAATGGGAATACACGTATTTGTGGTCGTAGCCCAGCGGCAGCTCGCCGTACTGGCGGGTGAAGCGGTTATGGCAGGTATTGTCCTTGCCCGACGGGCACCAGCAGTCGCGGCCCCAGTCGCGGAAAGATTCTATCAGGCGCTTGAGCAGCGGGTCGTTGGTATACACCGCGCCGCCCTCGCCCATGGTCATGTGGTGAGGCGGGTAGAAGCTGGAAGTGCCGATATGGCCGTGCGTGCCGGTGAACTTGCCGGCGTACTTGGAGCCCAGCGCGTCGCAGTTGTCCTCTATCAGCCACAGGCCGTGCTTGTCGCAGAAGCTCTTAACCTTGGCGATGTCAAAGGGATTGCCCAGCGTATGCGCCAGCATGACGGCCTTGGTCTTGCGGGAGAGCGCCTTCTCCAGCATGGAGCAATTCACATTGTAGGACGGCAGTTCCACATCCACGAACACCGGCACGGCGCCGTACTGAATGACGGGCGTAACGGTGGTAGGGAAGCCGGCCGCTACGGTTATCACTTCGTCGCCGGGTCTCACCTGCCTCGCGCCCAGCTTGGGCGAGGTCAGCGCCATGAAGGCTATCAGGTTGGCCGAGGAGCCGGAGTTCACCAGCGAAACGAATTTCACGCCGAGGTACTGCCCCAGCTGTTTCTCGAACTCCGCGCAATAGCGGCCCGAGGTCAGCCAGAAATCCAGGGCGGTATCGGTCAGGTTTATGAGTTCTTTGTCGTCGTAAACGCGCCCGCCGTAATTGACGAAGCTCTCGCCCGGCCGGAAAGCCGGTTTCTGGTGAAACTTCTTGTAATAGGCCGAAACCTTTTTGAATATCTCTTTGCGTGCTTTGATTTCCTGGTTGGTCATATCGTTTCGTACTCGGTTATCTGTTTCAGGCAGACTTCGCGCATATCTTCCCCGGCCTTGTAGGCGCGCGTCCACTCTATAATCCTGTCTATGGCTCCGCCGATGTGCCAGCGCGGCGCCCAGCCCAGTTCGCGGCGGGCCTTTGAAGAGTCCAGCTTGAGGTAATGAGCCTCGTGCGGGTGCCGGCCCTTGTCGATGGTATAGCCGGCAGCCTCGGGCCACCGGGCGAACATGCGCTCTACTATCCACTCCACGTCCTTGGCGTCGCCGGCGTCGGGGCCGAAGTTCCAGGCCTGCGCGTAGCGGGCCCCGTGGGTATAAAGCATTTCGGCCAGCTGCAGGTAGCCCGAGAGCGGCTCCAGCACATGCTGCCAGGGGCGTATGGCGCGCGGGTTGCGTATGCGCACCTTCTCCCCCCGCAGCCCGGCGCGGATGATGTCGGGGATAAGCCTGTCGGCCGCCCAGTCGCCGCCGCCTATCACATTGCCGGCCCTGGCCGAAGCCAGCGCCACGCCGTGTTTTTTATAATCGGCAGGGTTGAAGAAAGAATTGCGGTAGGCGGAAGTTACCAGTTCGGAGCAGCCTTTGCTGGAAGAATAGGGATCGTAGCCGCCCATGGGCTCATCCTCGCGGAAGGCCCGGGCATGCTCGAAGTTCTCGTAGCACTTGTCGGTGGTGACGTTCACCACGGCGCGCACCGAGGGGCAGGCCCGCACGCCTTCCAGCAGGTTCACCACGCCCATCACATTGGTCTCGTAGGTCTCGGCGGGCTCTTTGTAGGACAGCCGCACCAGCGGCTGCGCCGCCATGTGTATTACTATCTCCGGCTTGGCGGCCAGCATGGCGCGCTTGAGTTTTCCAGCGTCGCGCACATCGCCGATAACTGACTTTATCCGGCGGTCCAGGCGGCAGTGCTCGAAGATGCTGGGCCGGGTGGGCGGCTTAAGCGCGTAGCCGGTAACCTTGGCGCCCAGGGAATCCAGCCAGATGGAGAGCCACGCGCCTTTAAAGCCGGTGTGGCCGGTCAGGAATACTTTTTTGCCTTGCCAGGAATTCTTCATTTCCAGAGTTTCCAGGGAGCCTTTTCAGACTGCCAGAACTTCTCAAGTTCGGTCTTGTCGCGCAGCGTGTCCATGCATTTCCAGAAACCATTGTGCTGGTAGGCGCACAGCTGCCCGTCGCGGGCCAGCCCTTCCATCGGGCCGCGCTCCCAGATAGTCGCGTCCCCGTCCTTTAGATATTTAAAAACTTCGGGCTGCAGCACAAAGAAGCCGCCGTTGATCCATGCCCCGTCGCCCATCGGTTTCTCCTGGAAAGAGCTCACCGTGCCGGCGGAGTTCATCTCTATGGCGCCGAAGCGCCCCAAGTTCTGTATGGCCGTCATCGTGGCCAGCTTACCCTGTTTCTTGTGGTAAGCGATCAGCTTCTTCAGGTCCACGTCGGCCACGCCGTCGCCGTAGGTCAGCATGAAAGGCTTGTCGCCGATATATTCCTGCACGCGCTTTATGCGGCCGCCGGTCATGGTGCTGAGGCCGGTGTCCACCAGCGTCACCTTCCAGGGCTCCGCCTTGCCGTGATGCACTTGCATGCAGTTCTTCTTAAGGTCTATGGTCACGTCGGCCTGATGCAGGAAGTAGTTGGCGAAATACTCCTTGATCATGTAGCCCTTGTAGCCCAGGCAGAGCACGAAGTCGTTGAACCCGTAGTGGGAGTAGATCTTCATGATATGCCAGAGCATCGGCTTCAGGCCTATCTCCGTCATCGGTTTGGGCTTCATGTCCGTCTCTTCGCTCAGCCTGGTCCCCATACCGCCAGCAAGTATGACTACTTTCATATTGTCTCCCGTTAAATTATTTCTGCTTGCCCCTGCCGTATATATCGTCGCAGCTCACGCCTATTAATATCCATATTATACAAAACAAAAAAGGCGGCCGTAGTTGGCCGCCGTTGAGCCGATGTATCTCCCTGCTTTTCAGAAATTAATCCGCTCTTTTTCAATTACCAGCGGGCGCTTTAGCGTATGGGTGTATATGGCGCCAATGTACTCGCCAATAACACCCAAAAAGATAAGCTGCACAGAGGCGAACAGAAACAGCCCGATTACCACCGGAGCTATGCCCAGGTAAAAACTGTCCCAGTATGCCAACTTATACACCAGGTAGCCCAAAGCCACTATCAGGTTCAGCGCGGCGAAGAAAGCCCCAGCGAAAATGGCCAGGCGTAGCGGCACTTTGGAATGGTTGATTATCCCCAGCATCCCTATATCGTAAAGGGTGTAAAAATTATTCTTGGTTATTCCTCGCTTGCGGGCAGGCTGGAAGTATTCAACTTTGGCGGCCTCATATCCCAGTTCTGATACAAGCCCGCGAAGGAAAGGGTAGGGTTCATCAAGTTTCCTGAATTGGGCAATAACTTCCTTATCGTAAAGTCCGAAACCTGTATTATTCTTATTTATCCTCACTTCGGACAAACCATCCACCAGGTTATAGTAGAACTTGCGCACCCCGAACATAAAGCCGGACTCACCGCTGTTGGTTTTAATCCCCAGCACAACCTTGTAACCGGCTTCCCATTGCTTTAAAAATTCGATTATCAACTCCGGAGGGTCCTGGAAGTCCGCCACCAGCAGTATGGCGGCATCACCCATGGCCTGGGTAAGCCCATAGAAGGGTGAGCGGATATGCCCGAAGTTCCTGGTGTTTAATATGACCTTAACATTCCTATCGGCGGCGGCCATTTTGCGCAGTATAGCCTGTGTTCCGTCGACAGAGGCGTTGTCGATGAAGATGTGCTCGTATTCGTAGGCTCCAAGTTTTTGAAATATCTCCTTAACCTTGGAGTAAATGGCTTCCGCGTTGGCTTCTTCGTTGAAGCAAGGCGTTACGATGGATATTTTTTTCATATTACAGGCGGGGAAGCCAACTACTTACACATCTTTTTCCTTCAGCGGTTCCACTATCATGGCCGAGCGCAATTTTTCCCTCGGCATATTGGGAGACATGTCTTCTATAGGACGATTAAACTCGAGTTTAGGTTCCACCGCAGTTTCCATCGTCAGCTTAACTTCAAGCAGGGCCGGCCCCTTTGAAGCCAGCGTGCTGCGAAGCCCAGCTTCCGCCCGAGCCATCTCGGTCACAGTCGTTCCGGGGACACCATAGGCTCCTATTATCTTTCTCAGATCGGGGCAGTGATACCCGACAAGGGTGCTTTGCCGGCGCCTGTTGAAATAGAGGTCCTGGAACTGGCGCACCATGCCCAGGCAGCCGTTATTCATCAGGATTACCTTCACAGGCAGCTGGCGTACCGCCAGCGAATCCATATCCTGTATGTTGACCTGTATGCCGCCGTCGCCGCAGACCGCCAGCACGCGCCGGCCCGGGCAGGCCAGAGCCGCGCCTATGGCCGCGGGCAGCGAGAACCCCATGGAGCCCATGCCGCCGGATATAAGCATCCGCTGGCCTTTCTTAAGACGGAAAGACTGCGCCGCCCACATCTGGTTCTGGCCCACGTCGATGCAGATGATGTCGTCGGGCCTCGAATGACTGGAAAGCAGTTGCATGAACCGGTTGGGGTTAATCTGCCCTGGAGTTTCGTCCGTTTCCACCTCGGGGAAGCTGCGCCGGTAACCCGCGATGGTCCCGTGCCAGGCGGCAAGGTCCGCGGGCCGGGGGACGGCGGCATTAAACAGTTTTAGGAAGTCCTTAACGTCAGCGCGAACTTTCACGTCGGTCTTGATCTTGGCCCCAAGCTCGTGCGGGTCTATATCAACGTGTATCTTTTTCGCGCCGCGCGCGAAAGTCTCGGTGCGGGCGCCGGTTTGCCGTGTATCCAGGCGAGAGCCCAGTACCAGCAGCAGGTCGCAGTTTGCCAGCGCCATGTTGCTGTAGCGGGTACCATACGAGCCTATCATGCCCGTGAATCCGCTGTTGCCTTGATCTACCGCATCGAGTCCCATCAGCGAGCAGACGACCGGGATGCCTGTTTTGGCCAGCAGCTTTTGCAGTTCCTCAGCGGCCCCGGCGACACGTATGCCGCCCCCCGCTAGTATAAGCGGCCGGCGGGCTTTAGCTAACATAGCGGCAATTTTCCGAACCGTCGCCGCGGATACCGGCTTAGCGGAGGAAAGGCGGCGGTGCTCCGGGCTGCCGTAAAAACTCTTTAGTTTCTTAGGGTCTATCTGCGCCCACTGTACGTTCATCGGGATATCCAGCAGCACGGGCCCCGGCCGGCCGGAGCGCGCCAGATACACGGCCTTCTCGAGGCAGTAACGGATATCCTTCGGATCGCTGACCAGCTGGGAATATTTCACCAGCGGCTTGGCCACGGTTACTATGTCGGTCTCCTGGAAGCCTATTTGGCGCAGGGGACGGTCGTATTTATACTCGTAGGTGTTTACTTGCCCCGTTATGAAAAGGCAGGGCACAGAGTCGAAATAGCAGCTGCCGATGGGGGTCAGCATGTTCAGCGCACCGGGGCCGCTGGTGGCCATGGCCACGCCGAGATTGCCGTTCATGCGCGCGTAAGCCTCGGCCGCGAAAGCCGCGGCCTGTTCGTGGTGCATGGAGACACAGGCTATGTCTCGCCGGCCGTGGGCGGAATCCAGCAGGTGGGTTATCGCCCCCCCTATCATCTCGAAGATGTGGTGCACCTCTTCGCGGGCGATGAAGTCTATTACGTAATCTGATAGTTTGGTCATATACGCAGAAAACTCCCGAAGACGCCGAAGTGTGCCTGCTCCTTATAATTTTCGGGGGTACAACTTGTTGCCGGGCCAGCAAATGCAGCCGAAGAACACGACATTAACCGCAGCAACAAATACATTGTACAAAAGAAAAAAATGAGGGCGACTACCAGATACGCGATGTCAAAACTGCCCAAAACACTCAGACTGCCACTACCAGCCCGTCCCGGGCCGTAGCCGCGGCAGGGAAAACCTTGCGGGCGTGGCGCAGCGCCAAGGCGCGGTTGCGCGGGAAAGGGTAGCGCGAGGCGGAGAAATGGGTCATCACCAGCCGCTTCGCCCCGGCTTCGGCGGCCAGGCGGCCGGCGGTCTCGGGGTTGAAATGCGGCCAGTGCGGGTTAAATTCTCCCGGCAAATTGGCGCATTCGGTTATAAGCAGGTCGGCGCCCTTGGCCAGCGCGGCCGCGTTGGGGCAGGGGCCGGTGTCGGTGATATAGGTTAAAGTTTTCCCCTCCAGCCCCAGGCGCATGCCCAGCACCGGGTCGGCGTGCTCGAGCGGCAGCGTCCGCAGTTTAAAGGGCAGTTGGTCCGCTTCCGACGGCAGCTCCAAAATTTTCACGGGGTAGGGCAGCTTGGCCAGCGGCACGGTGAAAGGCCGGTTGACGAATTTGCCCAGCACGCGGCGCGCGCCGCGCCCGCCGCAGATGGTCAGCCCTTTCTTAAAGTTGAACTTCACCAGCGTGTGCAGGCCGGCTATATGGTCTATGTGAAAATGGCTGAGCAGTATGAACACGGGCTTCGTCCCGTCTATATACTGGTCCAGTTTATAAATACCGTTGCCGGCGTCGAGCACGATATCCCAGCGCTTTGTTTGAATCAAAGCGCAGACGGTATTGCCGTCGGCATTGTCGTACCAGCCGTTGGTGCCCAGGAAAACCAGTTTCATCTTTTGTAATTCTTTTTTATCCACTTGCGGTAGCTGCCCTTCTTTACGTCTATGACCCAGCCCGGGTTGGCCAGGTACCAGCGCACGGTGCGCGCGAGGCCCTCTTTGAAAGTCACCGACGGCTTCCAGCCCAGCTCGCGCTTCAGCTTGGAAAAGTCTATAGCGTAGCGCAGGTCATGGCCCGGGCGGTCTTTAACGAATGTGATCAGCCCGGCGTAAGGGCCCTTCATGGCGGGGTTCTGTGAGGAAGGGGCGTCCTTCTCGAGCGCGGCGCAGATGGCTCTCACCACGTCGATATTTTTCATCTCGCAGTTGCCGCCCACATTGTAGGTCTGGCCGGGGCGCCCCTTGCGCAGCACCTGCCAGATGGCCGCGCAGTGGTCCTCCACGTAAAGCCAGTCGCGCACCTGGGCACCGTCGCCGTATACGGGCAGCGGTTTGCCCGCCAGCGCGTTGATTATCACCAGGGGTATCAGCTTCTCAGGGAAATGGAACGGGCCGTAGTTGTTGGAGCAGTTGGAGATAGTGGCCGGCAGTCCGTAGGTGTGGTGGTAGGCCATCACCAGGTGGTCCGACGAGGCTTTGGAGGCGGAATACGGGCTGCGCGGGTCGTACGGGGTGGTCTCCTTGAACTTGCCGGTCTTGCCCAGCGAGCCGTAAACCTCGTCGGTGCTGATATGGTGAAAGCGCACGTCGCGGCGTCCCCCCCAGCACTGGCGGGCGGTCTCGAGCAGCGCAAAGGTGCCGTGAATGTTGGTCTCGATGAAATCCTTCGGCCCGAAGATGGAGCGGTCCACGTGGCTCTCGGCGGCGAAATGCACTATGGCATCGAACTTATGCTTGCGAAACAATTGCCCCAACAGCTTATAATCGCAAACATCGCCTTTAACAAAAGTGTAGTGCCCTTTCTGCGCCTGCTCTATGTCCAGCAGGTTCTCCAGGTTGCCGGCATAGGTAAGCTTGTCGAGGTTCACCACGCGGCCTTTAAAACCGCCGGGGCCGAACAGGTACCGTATAAAGTTGCTGCCGATAAAGCCCGCTCCGCCGGTGACAAGAATGGTCTTCATTTTTTCTCCCTCTATCGAGGCTTCGCCTCGATAGGGCTATTTGCTCCCCTTTATGAATTTATCCACCGACTCCTGCCAGTGCGGGATCTTTATCCCCAGTTCCCGCGACAGGGCGGCGTTGGACAGGGCCGAATAAGCGGGCCGCTTCGCGGGCAGAGAGAACTCGGATATTTTCGCCGGGAGCACCTCTTTCTCTATGCCGTGGGCGCGCAAGGCGGCCCTGGCCCATTCATGGCGTGAGCAGCTGCCGCCGCCGGCAAGATGCCAGCGCCCGAACAGGCCCGCCTTCAAAGCCTCCATCGTAACATCCACGATGTCCTCGGTATAAGTAGGCACCGAGATCTCGTCGTCGCAGACGCGCAGCGGGCCCGGGTTCTGCGCCCAGCCCAGCAGCTTATGCATAAAATTCTGCTGCCCGGCCCCGTATACCCAGCTTAGCCGCAGTACCAGCGTGTCGGGGGCTTGCAAGGCGTATTCTTCGCCCTTCAATTTGGAGCCGCCGTATTTATTCAGCGGGTTCGCGGCGTCGGCCTCCGCGTACGGGGCCTTCTTCGCGCCGTCAAAGACATAGTCCGTGCCGAAATGCACCAGCTTGGATTCCAGTTTGCGGACGGCCAGGGCCAGGTTGCGCACACCCTCGGCGTTAACGGCGTAGGCTTTCTCAGGCTCGGCCTCGGCCTTGTCCACCAGGTTATAGGCGGCGCAGTTCAGTATCAGGCCCGGCCGGTAAGGCATCACCGAGTCCATCACGGCGTTGATATCTGAAATATCCAGCGTGTCCGCGTCGGCGGCGGCGTAGTCCCAGCCATTGGCCTGGAAACGCTTTACAAAAGCGGCGCCTAATTGGCCTTTCGAGCCGGTGATCAGTACTCTCATCAGAATTGCGCGTCCTTGAGCGGCGGCAAACCTTCGTCCTTGGCGGAAAGTATCGGGTCGGTTATGCCCCACTCCACCCCCAAGGCGGGGTCGTCCCAGCGTATGCCTGCGTCATCCTCAGGTGAATACTCTGCGGTGCACTTATAGAGTATTTCTGCGGTTTCGCTAAGCACCAGGAAGCCGTGCGCGAAGCCCGGAGGCAGGTAAAGCATGTGGGCGTTAATGGAACTCAGCTCGTGGGCGATCCACTTGCCGAACGTGGCCGAGCCCCGGCGTATGTCCACCCCCACGTCGAGGATGGCCCCGTTCATGCAACGCACCAGCTTACCCTGCGCGGCGGCGCCGCGCTGGTAATGCAGGCCGCGCAGCACGCCCTTGTCGGATTTGGAATGGTTATCCTGCACGAACTCGGCCGCTATACCGGCCGCGGCGAAGTCGCTCTTCTTGTAGCCTTCCACAAAAAAGCCGCGGGCGTCGGGGAAGACGCGGGGCTTGATCAGCACCGCGCCGGCCAGTTCCAGTT
>Ga0209000_1000498_pt1 | contig 37300 bp, 48 predicted proteins | sample RifGroD2_FD_183998 | JGI IMG/M metagenome (GOLD analysis project Ga0209000, IMG submission 183998) | Groundwater microbial communities from Rifle, Colorado, USA - Groundwater D2 (SPAdes) (version 2) | ecosystem: Environmental > Aquatic > Deep subsurface > Groundwater | place: Rifle, Colorado... | reverse complement strand
GTCGTACTGTTAAATCCAGTTCTATATGACAGTGGTTTGTCCAATAAACTATGACAGGATTTCGCAATAATGGATAAACCTGAAGTAAAATCATAGGAAACCCGTTTACCGGATGGAAATGTTTAAAATCCAGTAAACGGGAAATAAACGCCTTGAGGGCATGTTTTGACCAATTGTTTAACACCTGTTTAAACCAGACGTTTCGCAATTTCGCTATTTCATAAAACAGGATTGCGAAATAGAAGACGACTTACCATCATTATCCCCCAGCACACCAAGGCGAATCCGATGCCAGCCAGATCAGCCGCGATATCAGTCCAATCGAAGCCAGTCTTCCCGATGTCGTGGACCTCCTTGCCGATGCCGAAAAGCGCAGCCAACGAAGCCGCAACCATGGCCCACCAAAGTCTCCATTGCGCGGCCGCCAGAAAAATCACGAAAATAGCGAAGCTGACGATCGCATGAATGATATGGTCGCCTCTAATCATAGTTTTCCGCCAGCAACTTCTGCAGCCTTTCTATTTCTCTCCATCTCACCCGGGTACAGCTCCTCCAGTTTTGCCTGAACTTCAGGTAGTTCCCGAACAGCCTTAAGCGTCCGGTAATCAGTGCTCCGAAGATACTGACTTGCCTCCTCTTGCTGTTTGAGCTTTTGATGAAAGTTCCTGTCGACAATCAGATCCGTCAGAATTGATTGGAAGTTGTCCTGAACGAAGGCCTCGGCTTCCTCGAGCGAGCTGACCGGAAGCTTGTCTGTATGAAAAACTTCCACTTCGTGTTCGAGGCGTTCCGTTCCATCATCTTCGAATCGTGAAACAGCGACCGGATTTCCAAAAATGGTGACTGTGTAGACGCCTTCGGCGAGCTTGTTGATCTCAAAGGGCCGATAAGTTTGCATGGTGATTTTCATTCGCGATCTCCTTTATGTTGTATCTTCTAATATCTGTTAAAATTCTCGAATATAGCCTGCCGCAGTTCGAGTGCTGAACAAGCCCTTTCCTACTTAAGACACTTCTAGCCTGGCGTCGGCTAGGTCTTCCCTTGGTCTCGATCCTGCCGAGTTGTCTTATAATCGAAAGGTAAATGCCGCCCCGCAATTCCTGGAAGCCGGACCGATAGGTCTTGTATCCCAACATGTCGATCGGAGCATCTTTCCACCTCCATACCCGCAGAGCTCCGGATCCGTCATGCTTTATGGTCAGCCCGTGCAATGCGCATTGCTCCTTTAACTCCAAAGCGAACTTTTCGGCTTTCCGCTTCGAAGCGAAGAACGCCACCCCATCGTCCATATATTGTAGGTGATGTGACGTCTTCGGATTCTCGGTAATCCAATGGCCGATCGGCCCGAATATCATATTGGCCGCCCATTGAGAAAGTGGGGAGCCTATCACTAGCCCAACTCGCCTGCGGTAGAGAAATACCCACCAAAGTTGGATTACCCTCTTGTCCTTTATCCTACGCTTCAGCCACCTGATGAAGGCGATGATATCGACAGAATCGTAGTACTTTTTAAGATCCCACTTCACCACGTATTTTACCGAACTACCACCAATTCTTGCCCAGTGTTTCAGGCATTTCCTGCCGAATTCTATCCCGCGCTTTTCAATCGATGCGATGGTGTGTCTGATCAAATATCCATCATGGTGGATAACCTTCGCATTCTCTCCAGTACCAACTGTTTCGTAAAAACCAATCATATAAGGCTTCATCGAAACGATGAGCATGTGCATGATCAATTTGTCGCGTACGGATGGAACATTTATATTACGGCTCTTACCGGAATACTTGTCGACATGGACAAAAGTCCTCACGCCCTGGTGTTCCAAATCTCCCGAACGCAGGCTGTCTGCCAGGGCAAATAGATTCACGTCATCCTTATAGAACTCCTTACCTCTGCTACTCCTCTGGTTCTTGAAACAGACATGCCTCGCAGCCAAAGCAGTTTCATGACTGCAAACATCATCGATCGTCACATTCCAAAGTTTCGTGTTGCTACCCATAAAGCATCCTTATGCACTCGCCAGCTATTTTCGGCACGATGCCTACTCGCCAGACTATGGTATGCTATTCCGCCTTTCGGCAGGGATATGCAGATTTTTATCGTAAGGATGTCGCGGTCGCCCCTGTTGATGTTCGCGTTGGACGGACTGTTGTTCCAGTTCTCGTAGAACGGACCGTTATTCGAGCCGTTGTTCCAGTTACCACCACGGAAACAACGAAGCAACCACCTGCATATCCCAATTTTCCAATTTTTAAAAATCCTGCTCCGCAGGAAGCAGAGGGCTTGCGCAGCCCCCTGCACCCCTGCGACCTAAGCCGCCTGCAATACAGGCTCCAATATGATGCCGCGGTCGCCCCTGTAGAAGTGCGCGTAGGACGGACTGCTGCTCCAGACCTCGCAGAACGGACCGCCATTCGAGCCGTAGTACCAGCTACCACCACGGAAACAAACGTACGTCCCAGTTCTTGCATCGTCAGCGTAGTAGATGACATCGCCAATCGAGTTGCCGCCGACAGCGCTCACCAGCTGCATCTGTCTGAGACCGAGCGTGACGATCTTAAAGTCCGATATCCATCCATAAGTCGCCGCACCGGTACTGAATTCACCGCAGTCTACATATCCGGCAACTTCAGGATCTGAGACGCCTGCCGATGTAAGCGGGTTGAAGTTGACGAAGAAGTGCTTGGCCTTCCGCATCTTTCCCCGCTCGACCTCGAAGACGTTCGCGTACGGATCCACCAATCCGTAAACGTAGACATGGGACCTTGCCTCAGCTCCCCATTGCGATATCCATCCGCATCCGGTGCCGATCTGTAGGAGATTGTCGATTGAATCCGATTGTCCCCAAGTGACGATCCATCCTCCGACAGGAGCGCTGAAGGCTGCTCCATCCACAGTGATGATCATGGATCCCGGAACGCTTGCCGTGTCTATCTCCACTATCTTTCGGTTCGCCGCGTATGTGTTGTTCGAATACGAGCTGCCGATCTGTACATCCATTCCCACCTGGAAAGGCTGCCCGCTACTCGCGATCGTCACCGAGTTTCCCCCTGTCGTCGCTGCAGTCAACTGGTATGATGCCGAGGATGAATAAGGCATCGACGAACTGATACCCTGGCCAACCGCCGCCTGTATATCGAAGGATCCGAACTCTATGATGAGCAAAATTCTCCATACGTCGGTCGTAGTGAAATGCCCGCCAATCCATCCGGTATCGACATCTAGTGAGGCGTAGTGTGTGTCGAATGCGAGTGTCGAGGTGACAGTCAATGGAACCGTGTCGGGTTTCGAACACACCTTGCCATCCTTGTCCATTCCGGTCTTATACGAGAGGATCACGATATAGGGCCGGATGGTTCCGTCTTCCCTCTGGAAGGCCGGAGCGATATTGTATCCAGGGAGCTTCACCGCCGAGACGTCCCATTCCTTGAACGCGAATCCCTCGCCGTCTGTGCCGCTCCATATCCTCATATAAAAAGGAAAGAACATCGACCCGACATTGTACTTGGAGGATCCGTCAGGATTCTTCTCGATCGCCATGGCTGAGAAATTATCGTCGCCCTGTATTGCCAACACATTCTTCACCTTGTCCACCAGGCAAAGGCGGATATCCGACCATGGCCGTACTTTCAGGAAATCGCTGACCGTAGGATTGAACGACCCGTTGCTCCGCGCCGAAGTCATCGTCGCAGCCGCCCCAGTCCTGGACAATACTCCATCGCTCCGACGACGCAAGCCGTAGTACGAAGATATCTGTACACTTGCAGCTGCCGCCTCTGCAGCAGTCTGGGCAAACTCAGCTGCTTCCCGATGAGTTTCCGCCAAAGCCGCAGCCGCTTCCGCTTCGGCCTTGATGGATGTATAACTGGCGAGATATTGGTCGAGAACGGTAGGAGTGAAGTCCAGAGTCGCAGGATTCAAAGTCTGTTCGATATAGATAGAGACTGGCACGGATTGCCAGACGACTTCTCCTATGAGTGCCCTTACCTGGATGTACATCCTGCCACTACGACTGGTGGCAGCGCCCTTTGGTGTCCAGTCAATAAATAGCTGGTCTCCATCCGCAGTTACGGTCAGGATATCAATATCTCCAGTACCATCGGAGAGTTCATACCTGCACTGCCATGTCGCCGCACTCAAGTTAAACCCATTGTAAACAGCAGGCAGGTGGAACCTGATGGTATCGCAAGCATCTCCCACCACCATGAGCTTTTTTATACCCGCTGTATCGATTGTCTTTTCAGTGATTTCAACTGTTTTCATAATCATCCTCCAAATCCCAAATTCTTCCTATCCGAAGATCAGTCAGCAAATCATTTAATTCCTCGATCGTCTTACCCTCGCATTGTTGCGGCAGATTCCTGAGCCAATTACGGCGATTGACAAATGGTGTGATATCGGCACCATCGGCCATGGCATTTTGGAGATCGATATCATTCTCAGCGAACCAGTGTTCTCTCCAACTCCTAATCCATTTTTGAGCAATCACCACTGCCTTGATTTGGTTTATCTGTGGCGTAAAACTTCTTCTACTCATTCCTGCATGTCCTTCTTTCTCGCTAATATCCGCAAAACTAGAGGAAGCAGAGCCATACCCATCTGGATCGCCAAAGGATGCCGGAACTTCCCATGCTTCACTGAAAGTCATGTCTTGCGGTATGGTCGAATCTTCCACGAGCCAGAAAGGTAGTCCTTTAGGAGTGATTCTTGTTGCTACCGAAAACTCGCCATAGACATCCACAAACTGGCGGGCTGGAAAAGTCATCACGATACTGTCGTCCGGATTCTTATAAATGATCATCATATTCACCTTATTACCAAGACATTCACTTCTGAGCTGTCGTAGTAGCCATTGACCGAAACCGTGATGTCCACATAATCGACCGTCTTGGTATCATCAAACCTATATGCAACAGAGACGTTGTTATCGTTTGTGTTCACATCCCGAGCAATAGCAGCAAGAGCGTAATTCGTATCTGGCATAGGAGGGGAAAAGTGTATCCTGTAGACACCTGTGTAGATCCTGGTTATAGCAGAAACTCCTGCACCTGCCCGTATCGATCCGTTGTTGAAGTTCACCCACGCCCTGCAGGCAAATCCTTCCATACCGCCTACGTGCAAAGACTCCATATACATGTTGGTCACGTATTCCGAACGGATGGGATGGTCGGGTTCACCGATATCAATCGAACCGTTCTTTGGCACGAGGTTTCCTATCAAAACCGCCTCGGTCTCGACCAATACGAATTGTGCCTCGGCGATATACCAACCCACGAATGAGGTCCCATCGACCGAAGAGCCAGCGATGAATGAATCGAAAGAGTTGTCGGAATAATAGACACGGGCACCGGCTCCATCATTCATCACCGCGTGGATTGCTTCATCGACTTTCAGCCCATAGGATATCCTGCTGACTGGCAATCCATAATCAGGACTCCCAGCATCAGTGACGATCGAATAGTCGACAGGGATCAACACCCCTTCCGGCAATGCGGAGATCACATCTATGAAAGTGTTGGCGAGTGCGTACTCCAGATGGTCGTCGGAGTCGAAACTGGAAGGCGATGTAAGGACGAAATGCGCCTCTGTCAGATAGTCCGTATTGGGTACGACATCCCAGTCCAGTGTGTCGTTGTACAGCAGGATGGTATTCTGCAATGCCCGCCAATTGATCGTAAGGGTTGCCGATCCCCCGATTGTCCCGTATTGGTATTTCTCATACCTGTCGATCTGCACATGGATGGAGGACCCTTTCTGCACGTCGTATATCACGTTGTATGTATAGGCAGAGCTGTTCGCTGTCTTGTCGTACTTGAGTATCCCGTCGATATAAACCCTGATCCTCACCGGGGATATCGCCGAGTGCTGTACCCATTGCCCCTCCCAATATCCTGGATTCAAGGGATCGTAAGGAACAGTCGGAACCCAAACCTGCTCGAATGTCGTCCATGTGTAATATTCGGGAGAGAGCGTTCCGTTGAACCGCATCTTACCCTGTGCGGGAGAGGTGTGGTAGATATTGTTCGTCGCCTGGCTAGTTGAATTGTATGTGGTCGCCACCTGCAGGTTGGTCTCGTAGTCAGAGGCAATAATCTTCTTCGCAGACAGATAACTGGTTCCTCCAACGGACAACGCGATCGGTTGGAAGGTAGGGGTATTTTCCGTGATGTTCAGGGCACTGAAAAAGAGGGCCCTGTTCCATTTGGACATTTGTGCAAAGATTGTCGGACCGCCTATCTGGACAGTATTGCGGGTTTCGAGAGCAGGATGGATAAGGTTTCCGTGCACAGTCACATCAACGAGTACCCCTCCATGTGCCCTGAGGCGTCCTTTTCGCCCTGTGCCAACGACAGGGTTGTCGAGTTTGTAGCCACTGATTGGTTTTCCCGACTCATCGACAGCAAAGTCCTCTGACCCTATCTCACCATCCTTGGACATAACGATCCGGTTGGCCCCAAGGGTCTGCGTATAGACCGATGCGGCAAAAAATGTCGGTTCGTCCTCAGCGATCTTCAACGCATCGTGGAGACCTTCCGATGTGACATGCGCATCGGTTTCATCTATCCAGGATCCAGATGCCAGTTCATAATAATGGCCCCTAAGATACCCTGGGATACCACCATCCTGACCTACATAGAGAAAGAAATCTCCGTCGATCAAGGGCTCTCCATTGTATTCGGTCGGCAATTCCACCAGCGACCCCAGATATTTCGGGGCGGGTAGTCCATCCTTTACAACAACAATCCCCGCGGAATCCTTGTAGACTGAGTCCTCGAATTCAACCGAGCAATCGATACGCACTGATTCGAGTCCCGCCTGAAGGGATCCGACATTCACGATCTTGCTGAACGGATCCCCGCTTGAAGGGTTCTCGAGGGTTACAGCCCCGGCAGGAACGACTTCCCAAGTCAACCCTGTCTCAGGCAAAGGAAGGTGCTGCATGAGTGCCGAGACTACGATGTTTCCGCTCCTGATCACGCCCCTGCTGGACTTGGTGATCGTTGTGGATGTCGAGCTCAATAAGATGGTCTTCGCATCCTCACCTGTCAATCCGGGTCTGCCCGGAGGCGGGAGGATCCCCACAGGTTGGCGTACGCCGGTACCGGGAGATACCAGACCTTCGCGGTACCGGGAAACTCCGGAATTGTATGGCGGAATGATTCCCTCTGCAGAGTATATCTCTTCGGCATAATCGACGGCACTGATCTTGCAATGCCTCAGTCCGTCAGGTTGTATCTTCTCGATCAGAACCTTGTGTGTCACCGTATCCAGGAGACCGAAGGCTGCAAGGGCACCCTCTTCGAGTGGATGATCGAGAGACTCGGTCAGTGTCAGCCATTTTGTGGTCTTTCCCGTGTTGTTTACCTGGCATTTAACAATGCCCACAGATGTCCTGATTTCCAATCCATAAGTCTGTCCGACCTCCATGGTCACAGGAGTATCGAGCTTTACCCTTGTGGTCAAACCTGCGACATCGCGGGAGATGGTTGTGATCCTGCCTTCGCCCAATCCGAAGAATACTCCGTCGTTTGCGATCAATACCACATCCCCGGGAACGCATAGCAAGCCTTCGATATCGGCATTCCAGGAATAGCTGCGGACCCTGGCATGCAGTGCCATCAAGACATACGCCGCAAGCTTTGAGACTTGGGTCGCGTCGGTGACCAGCGGAATCGATATCTCTTCAGTCGGTCCATCTTGAGGCGTGTCGTATACGATGGATCCTTCCGAAGTGAAAGAGATCGTCCGCTCGACCTCCACGTAATCCAGATCCTTATTGATGAACTTGACTACCAGGTTGGATGGCTTTGTGCTGTAGTCGCGATCCATGGAGAATCCCCAGGAGTTGCGGGGAGTGAACATCTGGGCTACATAAACATTGGACTGGTCGATCCGGATCCCGAACAGTCCTCCGTGCTGGCGCTTCTCGGCACGTCCTGTCGCCAATATCTGGTCGGCGATCGAATCGATTGTGATATCTCCCGAGACCAATGCCCCGATCGTATAGCCTTGCGCCTCGCAGAAGGCATGCCATGCCTCGAAATCTTCCCATACGATATCCCCGTCTTCCATCGGTCGGGGGTTCACTTTCGGGTCTGTCAGGATATATAGGAGCGCACTTGCGGGATTCTCCGTTTCGGCAACCACCCAGGAATCGGGTCCGGTTCCGACTCCAGAGTAATCGCGATATCTCGCATGGGCGATCGCGTTCACCCGCTCCAGGACTCCATTGATCTGGTTGGTTGCCTGAACCTTGATCGCACTCAGGCGGTACCGGGAGGCATTAACGATCGGCAATGTGGATCCGCTGACGGGATCCTCGGTGAAGCTGTCCATCATATCCAGATACAGAGTATCCACGTCGGAAGCGCTGGAGCCTTCGTCTGTCGATCGCCATACCTTCAGATCGTATGACTTGTCCGCAGATCCGGAGACCATGACCTGGACCATTTCCCGGTATTCGTCGGTATTGAGTGATCTGGAGATTATGGTGATATCCGACCATACGCCTCCTGCCGGTCTCCACTGGTACGAAATGGAGAATTGGCTGGCCACCCGATCGTTGTCGTCATCGTATTTATAGATCCCGTTGGGAGCCATGATGCCGAACCGCAACGATACTGTTCCGCTGGGGGTCGAACGCTCCACATACACCGGATCCTCGCCACTCTTTTTCACCAGCTTGATGCCGATATAGGTCTCTATACACCGGGAAGGGTAGATGGATCCTACCGTGTCCTCGATGCTGACTCCGGAGAGCTTGCTCAACAACGTGTCGCCGACCTTTATGTCGGCATTCGCTATGACGGTATTGTCGTAACCCCAGCAGAATAGCTGGTGCAGGAATTGCTGGTTTCCCGAATACGAGCTGTACGGCAGAGAAGCCACATCCGCGAAAATCCTATGGGTGCCCAGAAGTATCGGCACCTTTTGTCCAGGTCTTGCCTGGTTGCTTCCACCACGCAGGGAGCTGGCAGTCTGCACCTTCGAATAGTCGGGGATGTTTTCCCGCATCAGATGCGAGACGAGCGCCCCGACAGCCGCGCCTACCACTGCTGCGATCACAATATATGCGACAATCGACCATCCGCTTGGAGCTATCTGGATGACAACAGGCCCCTTGAGCCTATGCTTCAGGCCTACGGGCTTGCCGTCGTCGAATACCTGGCAGGTGCACGGCTCGATGCCGAGGCTCTTAAGCAACTTCAAGGAGGTGATGCCCTTTACGGCTTTGGTGTCTGTGTAATCTCCGGAAAACGGATTCTTGAGGATGCGCACTCTCATACCTAGATGGTACGGGAAACATGCGGTCAGGAATCAAAGGCTTTGTACCGATACCATTTGGCGGTTTTCCATCCAGGGAGTCTTCCGGGTGCTTCGTAGACCGCTCCGTTGTAGCCGATATGCAGTACGCCGGGGCCAATCATGACCCCAATATGCAGGTGGTATGGTTTGCGTGTGATCAGGAATATGTCGTACTCGGCTGGATCTTCGACTGCAGAGAACTGTCGCATGAGTTCCTCCGGTACGAAATCGACAAGTCCCGGATCCGGAAGCTCGATGTCCAACTCATGTTTAAACACCAGGTAAACAAGGCCCCAACAATCGGAACCATCGAAACTCCGTCCGCCTTCGATGTAGGGCATCCGCATATACCTGGTCAGGTCGATCATCCGTACAGCCCCGGAAACAGGTTCGCCGAATAGGCATCAGTACCCAGGTTATAATCGAATCGTCCGATCCGTTTCAGCTGTAGTTCCACTTGACCGGAATTTGGATTGAAATGGACTTCCCCGACTTCGTACGGGAAAGGACCGTCGATCGGTTCATCCGGATCGTCTATCCTTATATAAGTAAGGTATACCGATGGCGCCGGACCGGACAGGTTCTGCAGTGCCCAGGTAATAGCCCTGTCGACATCGTCCATCGTCAAGGATCCGGTGGCGTCCTTCGCGTTTACATCGCCAGGGGAAACGTCGAAAGCCCTGGGAGAATAATAGGCGCCATCACTGACCACACCGATCTGGGCATCGATGAACCTGAGGGGTGTTGGCCAAGCATCGTGGCGGATCTCCACAAGGTTGGCGAACAGCTTGCTGGTTTGCGGGGCGAGCAGTTCCCTTTTTGTTGCTTCGGTAATCATGATGGCAATACCTCGATCGTTATCTCCATTTGCCAGGTCGTCTCGCCCTGACGCTCCGGATTGTACCCGTTCTCTGGAACGACTAGACGTGCCAATCTTTCATCGGCTTCATGGAAGTCGTCGAATATAAAGGTTAGGACTCCCCCGTCGAGGTCGTTGTCGAACCAATAGAAGAAGTCGTCGAGCTGTTGCCCGCTTAGCTGAAGTATGCCGGTATAGATCCTTGGCTCAACCTTGCTGAAGGCCCGGACCTTGGCCGGTCCGCGGTCCATCGCAGTCCGGAGGATCTTTGTCGTCCTACGGTATTGTTGTCCCTCCAGTTGCAAAAACGGTACATCCTGTGGCCATCTTGGCGTAATGCTACCCACGTCGCCCCCTCCTTGTCACACCATAGCGGTCATTCATCGAGGAATCGAACCGTCCGGAGCGCACCTGCTTGTCGGTCACCTCCCCGATGATCACCTCCAATTGCCTGGTTCCATCGGGATCGGTCCATTCGCGCTTGGTGGCAGCCTCTCCGGTATTGTTGATGATGGTGACATTCATATCGCCGCCACTGCCCGCTCCGGGTCCCGATATAACGGCATCGCCCTTGCGGACCGACTCAGCCATCGGTGCTGGCAATATAGTCTCGCCCTCATGGATCATGGCCTCCATATCCCTGGGAACATCCCAGACTCCTACATCGAAGCTTGGAAGCGGAGTGCTCTTGATCGCAGCGATCTGTGCCCCTCCCTCGACTCCGGCCAGAGCCGACAGGCCCAGACCCGCCCAGCCTCCGGGGTTTGCCATGAAGCCGATTATCGCGCTCGCCATGTTGATCAATGCGGAGTACACCTTCATTTCCCTATCACGCTCGGCTTGGCGACGTTGCAACTCCTTGGCCTTCTCATCGTATTCGGCCTCGATCTCCGCCTTGGCGATGGCCTTGTCCTTCTCCGATGCGATCGATGCTGCCTTCTCCGCATCGCCAACGCGCACCGCCTCATCGTATTCACGCTGCAAGCGCTGGATCTCAGTCTCTTCCAACAATCCCGCATTCTCAAGGGCCGCTTGCTTTTGCCGTTCCAGCTCGCCAAGCTGCTTCTCGGTGATGTTGGAATAGATCTGCCCGATCGAGGACGACAGGTTTTTCGCAAACGAGAATATCCGGTCCATGGCATTCCGCCAGTCGTCCACCTGCTTCTTCAGCGAATCTTCGGCAGCCTTCGCAATGTTCGTCTGCTTCTCCTGTTCGAGCTTCTCCTGCTCGATGCCGTAGTAGGTGCGGATCGCCAAAAGTTCGGCTTCAGTAGCCTCCTGGGCGTCCACCTTCTCTTGCATCTCCAGGAGCTCGGTTTGCATCTGGGCGTCCAGCACCTGCGACCGCAACTGGTATGCCCGCTCGAAGTCTCCGGCCGCCTCAAGCTCCATCGCGGTAGCTTGCATGCCGCTTTGCATCTGCTGGTCCAACCTCAGTTGGATCTGGCGGGAATTCTCGATCCGCTTCAAGGCCAGGGTTTCCCACGCCTTCCCTTGTTCCTCGGCCTCCTCAAGGGTGAGTTTGGTGACTTCCTTGTCGATCGAGCTTTTTTCGTTCTTGTAATATTGTTCGAGTGCGAGCAGTTCCGCTTTCGTTTCCCCTTCCTTGAGGAGTCGAAGGATGAGCGTCTCTATCGGTATCTGGTCGAGCTGTTCTCCCTTCTCGATGACCTTGGCCTTCTCAGCCATAGCCCGGATGTCCAAGTCGCGCTCCTGGTCGAGCAGTTGTTTGCGCAGCGTCGCCGCCTTCGTTAGGTTTCCGGCATCCTCCGCAAGGGCCGCCTCCTGCTCGAGCAACTCCGTTCGCCATTCGCTGGAGGCTTTTGCAAGATTGTCCGTTGCTGTAGCAGCTGCCTGGGTTTCGCTTTCCTGCTTCTTAAGAACCTCGGCGACGGTAATGATTTCGTTGTAAAGGTCCGGGAGTATCTCTTTGTAATTCTCCAAGGAGACAGTACCGTCGTTGTATGCCCTGGCGATCAGATCGATGGCTAGTGTTTGTTGGAGTCTTTGTTCGTTGAGCTCTCCTGATTTTTCCGCGATCTCGGTGCTTAGCTTCAGGATGGCCGAGTCAAGATTGGCGATCTCCAACATTGCCTGGGCATCTTCGCGTCCCGAGTTCGCAAGCTGCTTCCTTCGGCTTATGGTTCGATCCATGAAGATGTTGAGCGTCTCCAGACCATTCTCGTATTCAGAGATCTTATCGATATTGGCTTGATACCCTTTTGCCACATCGGACAGGGATTTCAGCACATCTGCCCGTACCGCAGCTTTCCTTATCTCAAGTAGGTCCCTTTCGCGATCGGTCAGCTCTCCGGCCTTGATTTCGATATCAGAAAGAATGTTTTTATATTCCCGGCTACTCTTGGTCAGGCTTTTGGTAGCGTTCGCCATCTCGTCTTCCCGCTTTTTCAGCGCAGAAACTCCAATGACGGCTGCTCCCAATAGTCCGACAATTATACCCAAAGGACCAGCCATCATCACTTTTGCCGCGGTAAAGGCAATTGCAGCGGTTGTTGCAACTTTCAGACCTTCGCCCAGCCCATTAAACCCCTGGATAAGATCCAGAAGAACAGTACCAACGCTGGTTGCAACTGGCATGAGTGCATCGCCCAGTTCCGCCTTCAGGTCCACCATTCGCTGCTGGACTCCTTGTGCGGTATTTGCGAAGCTATCGGATGTAGCGGCGGCATCTCCGAGGGCATAATCGTACTCTTTCCATACCGAGACGTTTTGATGCAGAGCGTTCGCGCTTTGCTGTACGATTCCGGAGAGGACAGCCTCCTGCTTCTCGAGGTTGTCCATCTGCTCCCAGGTCTTGCCGATGGAAAGGGCGTAATCCTGCTGGTTGATGATCGCCACATTGAGGCCGATCCCCAATCTCCGCAATGCCTCGAATTGATACGACAAGCCGCTTTGCATGGCCTGCATCGCCTCTGCGATCGGGACGTTGGAGAAAGAGGCGAGGTCGTTGGTGATACCGACCACAGCCTGGGAGAACTTCGCCGCCTCGGCGACAGTGTCCCCGTATCCTGTCCGGATATCCTGTTGGGTGGCCAGGAACTCCTGGGTCGCGATGATACCGCGGTTGGTGGCATCGGCATAGGTGCGGATCCAGCTTTCCGTCTCGGACTCGACTCCCTTGAACACCGTGTTGAATTTGTTGCTCAGCTCGGTCGCACGGCTTGATGCATCGATGAGGCTTTTTACGAGATATCCCGTGATGACCCTCGTGGCGAAGGTACGCACCTGGGATCCCATGGTCTCGAGCTGCTTGCCTGTCTTCTCCATCTTTGCCCGCGAACTGTCGAGGGCCGCGTTGAGGGCTGAGGAGTCTCCCGTGATCTGATAAACCAGCGTCCCTATGATATTCGTCATCTTCTTCTGATCACTCCATCGGCAACGGCCTTGTCCAAGCTCTTCTTGTTCGTCCTTCTTCCGATCCAGCAGGCATCGTATTCCCCAGGATCGACAAACGGTATCAGCTTCGCAGCATCGAACAGATCCATTTCCTCATAAAAAAATTGCGGCGTGACATACGGCCAGGATTTACCCAGCAAGGCACAAAGCCGATCGTAATCAAGCCGCAATCCGTTGGTCACTTTTTTTTTACGTCGGCATCCTTCGAAAGGCAGGCTTCGATAAAACTGTTCACATCCATCTCGTCGGTCGAGTCCTGCCACCACTGCTTGTCGAACTCTATCTGGTTCGCCTTCAGCAGCAACTCGAGGATGTCATCCAGGATCCGCTCCTTGCGTTCGGCGAACTGGGCGACCTGGCTTTGCATCGCTTCCAGGGCAGGCAGTTGTTCGGGGTCGGCGGCATCGATGCCCGCCAATTTCTGCAGCAACTGTCCACGTTCGACCAATAAGTTGCTGTACAACACGCGGGCTCCTGTCACAACCCGCGATATCTTGAATGTCTTGTCGGCCAGCTCGATGTTTGCCGTGACGCAATTGTCACGGCTGTTGAGATCGTATAGTCGTTCCTTCATCAGGCCACTCCCAGTTCGTCGATGATATCGAGCAACTGGTCTCCATCCGCCCTGCTGGTATCCAGCTGGCCTTCGATGGTGATCGGCAGCCTCGCCGGATTCTCCGCATCGGCACCGGCAAAGGTGAAGCGGATCCCGTTGGTCATCGTGGCACTCCACAAGGTGACCTGGAAAAGCTTACCCTCGACAGTCTTCTTGAACCTGATGACCTTCGGGGTGATGGTCACGCCAGAAGATCCCATCTTCGCATGGACGGATGCGGCCGGAGTATACGCATAGGTGACTTCCAGTGCGGTGCCTTGCGGCGCGTTCGCATTGTCGATCATCACGATACCCCAATTCCCCGCAGCGTCGGCCGCAACGACATAGTCGATTCCTACTGCCAACACGGTCGCCCCGCTCTTGACTGTCGCGATCGTTTGTGGCGATCCGTCGTAGTTTTGATGGCCGAGGATGATCAGCCGGTTGAGATCCCAATCCGCAGCGATCGTCTCGACGTATGCCGGGACCGCATCGCCAGCCACATTCTCGATGGTCATTACACCACCGGCAAGCTTGTTGATGATGTCCAGATTGAACTGGTAAAGCTCGGTGTTCGCGGTGGCAATCATGTTGCGGACCCTGCGGACAACCTGCTCCCTCTTGGATCCCTGCACCTTCGAGATCTCGTAGGTGACTTCCAGCATGCTCTCCGTGTCCATCGGAATCACCCCGACATCCTGCAATGTCGCGATGCTGCTTCCGACCTCCACCGAACACCCCGCTGGCAAATGGATTCCTGTGTACGTGTTCATAGTTACCTCCTAACGGTAAGAAAATCTTGTATCTATCGGAACCTTCCAGGTCCCGTCCTCAACCTTTATGGGGCGCCTTCGCTCAGTCGTGATCGACTGGATATACTGCCCGTCCATCGCATAGGAAACACCGAAAAGGCTTGCGGTTATGGTCTCGGCCATTTCCGTTGCCGCGAATCTGTCTGCGGCGAAACAGTCGATCTGCATCCACGGCTTCTGCGTCTCGACCTCCCTGGCTCCACCAGCCGCGATGGAATGCAACACGATATAAGGTGGCGGCAGGTTTTGGGGAGCTTCCTCGAAGAATATGGAATCCCCCACAGCCTCTTGGATCACAACCCGTGTCCTGATGAATGCAAGGAACGCATTCTCAAACGTCATGCACGACCTCCTCGGCCTTTCCAAGGTCGATCTTCAGATCCTGGCCAAGCTGCCGCTTGAAGATAGTTTGCACGTCGACGATGGAGGCTTGTATCCCTGGACGCATGAACGGCTGGGGTCTTTGGAACTTGGTGCCGAACTCGACATGCGGGGCATATTCCACGTTCGTGCCTATGGCGGCATCCCCTTTGGGGACACTTCCCTGCACGGCCTCATCCGATCCGCTCTTCCGCAGTCCACCCTCGGTCCCGACCTTGTAGCCGATGCTCCCGCGGAGCCGTCCGGTATCGACTGGAACCCTTGAGACCATATTGCCCTCGATCAGGATCGCCGATTCGGTCAGTGCCACATCGCGTTGTCGCCCGATGGCCTTGAGCGCCTGCTTCTCGGCAAGGCGCATGATCAGCTTGCTCATACGGCCTCCTTGACATCGATCTCCAGATGGTGGCCGATGCCACCCGCCGCATCGTTGATGTAGACGATGTCGAACACCCTGGTACCGATCATCAGCCGGTCTCGCTCCTTCAGGTCCGATGCGGGCATCTCCATGTACACCCGGTGGGTCGCCTCGGCCCGGACCATGCTTTCACGGTCGACCTCGCGTCCACCGGACGATACCAGGCGGCAACGCAGCGTTTGGCCTTGTGTGAAGGAGTCGGTTGAACCCCAGGATCCAGTCGCTGCCTGGAAGACCATGATGACAGCCGACTTGTTGAGCATGGAGCGGAAACTCATCGCGCCCTCCCATACCGCTTGATCCTTGACACGGTCCCTTTCGGATACCCCTGCACCAGATCGACGGTCAGGGAGATCGAATATCCTCCGATCGCCTCCCAGGTCGCACCCACCTTGCCTTCCAGTGTGGCCAGCTTGTAGCTGACCATTTCGGTGGCGGTCATCAGGGATCCGGCCGGGTATACCGTCTGGCCGTCGACATCCGTGTCGAACGGCTTGTTGCGGATCGCCAGGTAATCTTCCTCGACCACCGGGATCAACGCAGCGATCTGCGTATCCAAAACAGGATCCTGGATGCCGGTGATAGCCTTGAATTGGTCGACAGTAATTATCATGTTGTCACGGTACCACTTTGGCTTCCCATGGAATCAAAGCCTTTGCCCGCCTTCGTCTTCCGGCGCAGCTCCCTTGCCCGATCGCGCTCTTCGTGTTCCTGGCAGGACAGGTCGATGTCGGCCTTGATGGCGTGTTTAACTGTCCTGTAGACGCACTCGAAGTATCTGGCGAACAGCTCTTCGGTCTCCCTGGGTATGGACACGCACCGGCTCGAATCCATTAGCCACTGGAGGCGACAGACCAGATGGATGCACTCGTGGGCGATTACCGCAGTGTCATATTCGTCGTGCACGAACAGTATGTAGAGGAGTATGTTTGTACTCTTGTCATTCGAGAGCATCCCGACCTCACCTATGGTTCCATCCTTGAGTTCGAACTTGTCCGCCCCGGACTTCCTGAAAGCCTCGACTATCTCGCTGCGTGTCCCGGCGACCACACGGACACTCCTATCGACCACCGGGATCGTAACCTTCTTGTCTACCATGCCAATTCTCCGTTTATCGGGTGTTTACAAAGACGGCGGCATCGAGTGCCGCCGTCTAGACCAGTTGCTTGGATTGTTACCGGGGAACGTGCACCGGATATGCATCGATGCTTCCGGCTGCCGCCACGTCGTCGCTCTCCATGACCACGGCGGTATACGCCTTCGCGGTCGAGGGCAATACCAGGGTCAACAGCCGTGTCTTGGCCGCCACGGTCCCAGCCGGTACGACTACCTCGGCGATCTTGGTGGAGACAGCATCGGAGGAATCCCCGTGGTAGACCCCGATCGTCAGTTGTGTCGCTTCCGTGATGGTCAATGCCTCGTTTACTACGATCCTGAGCTCGATGGAGGCATTCATCGCTCCGGATTCAGTCTTCAGCGCCACGCTGGACTTGCTTGCATTCTGCGGGACCGCTTCCTTGTCGAAATACATTTCGCCAGCGATCCGCAGGTCGTCATTCATCTTTTTCAAACCGAACTCCTTCCCTTATTCGAAGGGCACGGCCGCTTCGTCGCCGTCCTTGAAGTTATACGAACCGACGATGGGAATCATGTTCCATGATCCGATCTGGCGGTTGTAGTCCGTATCGCCCCTGCCCATCTGGAGACTAGTCCCCTTGAACTCGTTCAACAGGTTGATCGTCTTAGGGTGTCCATAGATGAACGTCTGTCCCGCATCCCCTGCCCGCGCATCGGAAAGCGCGTCGTCGATCATCATCGCCGTGGGGACGTGTGTCGCATCGACGTTCACGATCGCGGAGATGCACTGCGGGTTCGCAAGGAGGAAGCCGAGATAGCTTTTGAAGTCCGCGCCATACACCGTCTTGCCATCCTTGTTCTTGTACGGCTCTCCGCCGGACAGGAACATGGTCTCGAGCATCGCGCCCTGGCCGAACCCGTTGGGATCGTACAGACCGCTCATATCCCCCTCGGACCATCTTGCGATGATGAATGACCGCCCGGTACCGCCAGCATTGACGGCCTTCCCCTGTACGATCGCATAGGCGAGCAACAGGTCGTAGATCAGACTGGTCTCGGTGTCCATCGATGTCTTCTGGATGATCTTGTTGACACGCATGGCCAGGTAGTCGGCGAAATCCCCACCCTTGGTGATCTGGTTGACGATATCCACGCCAGCCTCGATGGTGAATCCAAGGATCCCCAGGTTGAGCCAGTTCAACTTCGTGGTCATACCGGCTGCCGGAAGAGCCCCGTCGATATCGACAAATCCACCCCCGACCACATCTGTCAGCTGCTGGTAAGCATGTTGCAAACCATGGGTCGACGGTTGCCAATCGATGCTGGCGATGATCGGACTGTTGTTTGTCAGGTAGTCGACCTGGTGCGGTTGCACCGTCGCGTGCGCCGCAGAGAGTTCAGTTAACAACATCTCACTTCGCTCCTTTCTTCTTGTTCAGAAGAGCGCGGAAGTAATTTGAGGGGTTTACTTCCTTCTTGTCATCGTCGCCAGCCGTCCCTCCCGGGGTCGTGGTCTTCGCGACTTCCTTCTTCACTTTTGCCTCGGTGTCCGCGGCGACAGTCTTGATCAAGGCTTCGAGCAACTCGCCAGCCTTCTTGATATCTTCTGCCGAAGATCCGGAAAGCAGCGGCGTGTAGTCCTCGGAAAGGCCCAGGGCCTTCAGCTGCAGCGCCCTGTGCTCGGACAGCAACGAGTTCTTAGTCTCGTCGATCTCCGCCTTCTGGCGCTCCTCGTCGGTAAGCTTCGCCTTCTCGGCATCGGCCAACTTCTTCTCCGCAGCCTTGCGGGCCGTCTCCTCGGCCTTGAGCTTCTTCTTGAGCTCGGCGGATTCATCCTTTCCCTTGCCGTCATCACCAGGGGGATCGGTTGCTTTCGGCGGGTCGACCGGATCCTTGGGTGGATCGGCCGGAGTTCCCCCACCGCCACCGCCCGGATCAGCGGCCATGAGAAGCAGGAACAATGGATTCCATAATTTGCGCATATACGCCTCCTTGTAAATCGATTCTCCCAAAGCCTAGCAAACGGGAGCCGGATAAAATCAAAAGGTTTTCAATGACGGTTTCCGCCATATTTCCGGAAATCACCTTCGTTTTCACAATCGGGAAGCCTCCAGTGGCGTCCGATTGTTCCCAGAGGCGTTTAACGGCGTTGATAAACGGGGGTTTCGGCAAAAGCCGTCCCATTCGAGGTCTGCTTCGGGCAAAGCCCGTCAGCGAGCTGTTTTTCAGCCTCCCAAGGTCCGGGCCTCAAGCGCTGCTTTCCACTGGTCGTAGGTCTGGTACGGGCGGATCCCGTCGCCGCGGACATACCGCTCCTTCGGCGGAAGTCCCTTGACCTGGGCGCGGATCCGGCACCGGCAATTGATATCGAACGATGCCACACCCGAATGCAGCGGGGCGCTCACCCATCCTATCGACGGCACGTACCAGCCCTGCTCCTGCTTTGCCACCCCATCCAGGGCGCCATGCTCCGGGCGTGTCCTGCCATCAAGTGTGGCATCCCATATCTCCTCGATGGTGCATCCCATATCTTGTGCCTTCCCATAAGCTGCGGCCTGTCCATCGACCATGACACGCTGACCCTCGGTTCTCGCCACGGTCATGGACCGGTATGCCGCTCCCTTGTCGATGAATTGTGCCCGCTTGCCATCCGCAGCTATCCTGACCCCCAGCGCATCGCTGATCTTCTTGGACAACTTGTCGTAGCTGTCTCCCCTGATGATGGCCAAGCCGATCTCGTTTCTCACCGCATCGACCGATTTGATCCGGGCCAAAGCCAACGCCCTGCTGTCGGCAAACTTGGACAGAGGAGAATTGACGATCGCCTCCACCGCCCCCTTCGGAACCACACCCCAGTTGAGCGCCATGCCACCCACCTGGTCTATGGTATAGGCATGCCGGTAGAAGGCCGCCTTGTATTGCTCCCCGGCAAGCCGGTGCGACAGGTCGTCCACCTCGACTAGCTTCTCTTTGAGTATGCTGGCGATATTGTCCTGGAGATGGACCAGCCTCTGGTACTTGCTCATCTCGGCATTCGTCAGTACCCCGTCCTTCCCATACTTGTTGTAGATCGAACGCAACGTGTTGCGGATATCGTACAGGGCGGTGCCATAGAGCCTGATGATCTGCCGCTCCTCATTCTCCAGTATCCGGGCAAGGGCGACCTGTGCCTCCCTGTAAAGCCGGTCATACAGTTTGGCCATAGGCTCCACCGGTCAGATTCACGTTGGTCATATCCTGGCTCCTGCGCTCCCGATCCTCTTCCAGCCTTTTTTCCTCGTCATCCACATCGACGACGATACCAGCCTTCTGCAGCTGTTCGAGTGCGGTCTTTCGGCTTATGATCGCCTCGGCCTTCACCACATTGTCCACCAATGTCGTGCTCTCGTTGGGGAGATTGCGTTTCCAGTTGACCACCATTCCATCCAGGTTTCCGGAGCTCTGGCCCATCCAGGTGAGAAAATTGTTGACCAGTCGCATGCGCCTCATTAAACCGTTGGTAAACTCGCTCTGCTTGTCCCCGGCGACCATAACCTCGAAGGTCGCATACAGGTACTTCAGCGCCTCGCCGGACTGTTGGGCCATGGCATCCTTGTCATCCAGGTTAGGAACCCCGCTCATGGCGTAGATCAAACCCTCGATTACCTTGCGCAGGACTTCCCGTCCTTCGTAGGCACCTTCCTTCGTCAAGTACTCGGCAACAGCGTCCGCATCCAGTCCATCGATTACCCTCAGACGGATCAGCTTGTCCAGCGCTTCGTCATCCAGGGAGAAGTTCTTCAGGATCAGCAGGGCGTCGGCATACTTGCCATCCTCATCCAATCCGTTGGCCAGGATCTCGTCGTGGGCATCGATGAGCGACAGGATCGACTCGATGTCTCCCATACCCTCTTCGTTGTTCCGGAACTCGATCACCGGCACTTCGCCGAATTGGTGGGCGACCACGCCCTTGGATACGACCTTCTCGCGGCTGTAGTGGAACATCTCGATGCGATCCGTATAATACACCTCGACCACGTCCCCATCCCCGCTGGGATAGAAGTTGATCGCGGCGATCATCCTCGGCTTCACCGTACGGCTATAGATAGGGACCACCTGCGACGCCTTTACCCGCGAGAACTCCGGCCGCCCTTCGTCGTTGTCCACGAACAGGATCTCGAATGCGCTGCCATATTTCGCCTGGTCGCGACCGAGCTTCACATTCTCGGTCTGTTCGTCCTCATGGTCGTAGATCGCGGTGATCAGGTTGGTCAGATCGACATCGCTCCCATCGGGCCACGCATAGGTGATCGCGCCCTCCTTGAACATGAAGCCGGTGACCATCTTGATGAGCTTGCGGCCGAACGGCACGGGAATCTTGTGCTCATGGCTGCTCTCGATTATGGTCGGGTTCTGCCCCTTGTAATACTTGTCGATATTGGCGATGTCGAGGTTGTGCAGCTGCTTCCATTGCATTGCCGCCCTCACCTGCTCCTCGGTCAATCTTCCGTTGGTCAAATCCGTCTGGTAAATCGGTATCATATCCTCGCCTCTCTTCTCCAGAGCCTTTCCCTGCCCTTCCTGGCCGATCGGACAGCACCATCGCCACCCCCATGGGTCTCGCCGACCTTGATCGCATACCACAGGGCGTCGCACAAGTCGTCGTATCCGGCGGCAGGGAATCCCACCAGCTGGTCGATCAGATCCTCGTTTCCGGGACCGAACTGCAACAGACCGTTCTCCACCAACGGGCTGATGCCGATCATCCTGGCTTCCTTGCTGGCACGTCCCGGCTTCATTCCCCTGATCGGAAGATGCAGCCCTTCCTTGGCAGCCTCGGCGGCTATCTCCTTCTTGTATATCTCCTGGAATGCGACATTCTCCATGCCCGCACGCCGGTACCTGAATAGCCGGTACCGGTCTATGACCCGACGCTTGAAGGTCTCGGTCGACTGCTTCTTTCCGTTGCTGCTGATCACGTATATGCTTCCGGAGCCCTTCTCCCGGCCGATCAGCACCACCGCGCTCTGGTCGTGGGCCCCGGTCGCCGGGTCTATCCCCTCGTATAGCGCCAGCTTCTCCGGAAGTTGCGACCGCTTCACCCGCCTGATCCAAGCCGCCTTGAATATCCTGTCCTCATCGCTCAGTGGTCGGGACAGGAATTCGATGGCATAGGCGATCGATCCGATCTCCTCCTGGATACGCTTCAGATCCTCCCACGTATAGCGCTCGGGCCAAAGCGGGGTGTCGCTCTTGCCACCCTTCTTCGACGGGACCTCGGCGGCAAAGCGCAGTCCGATCCAGCCGGGCTTCTTCCCGGCCTTGATATCCTTCAGGATCCTTGACGGCAGATCATCCTCGTTGGTGATCGTATTGACGATGACGATCATGGCCTCGGTACCCAGGGGCAGGATTGTCCGGCTGAACCACCGGGCGACCTTCTCGCGCATCCGGCTGCTGTCCGACTCCTCATCCTTGAGCGTATCGTCGACGATGATCAGGTCGGGGCGGTATTGCTTGTTCCTCCGTCCCCTTAAGCTGCCACCCTTGCCCTTGGCCATGACGGCCGTGCCGTTTGTGAGGGTAAGGAAGCTCTTGTTCCAAGGAGTCGATGCCAGGGAGCCGAAGTCGTCGAGGATGCGGTCGTTGTTTTCGATCGCCTCGCGGATATTCGACATCTGCGCCTCCGCATCGTCCTTGCTGGCCCCGATGATGAGGATGAAGTTCGCCTTCTTGAACAGCATGCACCACAAGGGGTACGCGAAGGTCATCCGGGTCGACTTTCCGTGCTGGCGCGGCTCGACGTCTACGATACCCCGAAGGTTCTTCGCGGGCCGGAAGGTACCGCGGAAATCCTCGGGAACAAGCAGCTTGAGTTCGGTTGCCTGTTCCTCGGTCAGCTCCCTGGCTTGGATCACATCGTAGAGGATCCTCTGGTACCGTGCGGGAGGGGTGGTGAAGTATTCCGGCAAATAGTATTCGCAAAAGTATGGGAAGTTGCAGCGGGCCTTCGAGATGCGTTTGTCGCGGGATTCGCGTTGCTCCACCGACTCGGCGGCATGCGCAAGCTGGGGATTCCGGTCCGCCAGTTCCTGCAGCGCAGATTTCCTGCTCATGCCCTGACCTCGATGCGAGCGATCGCTTCCTGCAGCTGTGCGAGCAATTCCGGACGGTCGTTCAATACGGTCGCGAGTTCATCATAGATGACGGCCTTGGCCTTGTCGGCCCCGCTCTGGAAGCTGAGGCGCAGCTTGGCGATCTCGCTCTTGCTCCGTGTCAGACTGTTAATGAACTTGCCCAGGTCGGCCGGACTCTCGAAGGCGATCGACTCGATGCTCTTGGTGTACTCGAAAGCCTTTGCGGTAAGGAAGTCGACGATGACCTCCTGGGTGTCGGTGGCCGGGTTGTCCCGGAACACGTTCACCAATTCCACGGCCTCTTCCCTGGCCTTGTTCAGATCCAGGGCGATCTGCTTGTTGCTCTTTACTGTCCGGCGGATCGACTCCCTGGAGATGTCGTACCCGTCGCCACGCAACTTCTTCTCGATCTCCTCGAAGGTTAACTTGTCCGCATTATAGAGCCTGATGATCTCCTGGACGATGCCGAGCATCTCGGCCTTCTGTCGCTTTCCCATATCATATGTCCCTTTCGTCGATGACGATAACACCGGCATCGGAAATCGAATGCTCGACAAGGTTGATCCCCTTGGGACTGATCTTGTAGAAATTGACCTTGTCTAAAGCCCGGTACGGATGCTGTCGCTCGATCTTCAAGGAGAGTCCGCTGTCGGCCAGATAGTTGAGCGCGTGCTCGATGGCCGCGGGGCGATGGTATTGGAAGTACGCGGCGATGATGCTGCTCTCCTTCGCCTCGGACGGATAGATGTTCTTCAGAAACTGCAGAAGGTCTCCCCGCAGCGTCTTTTCCTGCTCGTTCATGTTTTTTCTCTCCTTGATATCTCCAGGATAAACTGGTCGAGCCGCTTTCCCAAATCCCTGATCTCCGACCGCCACCCCCCGAAGGACTCCTGGACATAGGCCTTGTCGGCGTAGTTCTGCTCGACGTAGGTGATGCGCCGGTTCAGCTTCTCTATGACCTCATCCTGCTTCTTGCTGCGCTCCTCGTTGCGGGAATCCGCAGCCTCCAGCTGTTCGCGTACCGCGTCCTTGACCGACCTGACCTCCTCGGCCAGCCGATCGATCTTCTCCTTGCTTCCCTTGAGCATCTGGATAAATACCACGACCAGCAGGATCAGGAGCGGTACGACTCCAAATTGGTTTATGAGTGACATGAACTCCACGGCCATTCCCCCTTGATGCAGTTTACCGGTTGTTTACTGGCTGAAATCAACCGGTTTTCCTTGGACGATGTCGATGATCGTTTGATAGTAGAATTCGGCAAGATCGTAGAACCGTTCCCAGTCGCTTCCATATTTGGTCAGACGGCTCACATTGATAGTCTGGGCCTTCAGTGCCTCGGACGTATCGGCCGGAAGCCGCTCCAGGGTGGGTCTGGTCGGGATGGCAGTAGCCAGCGGAGGAACCTCGATGGGTTCAGTCCGCACTTGTGCCGTCTGGCAGGCGACCAGCATTCCAACCGTCAATAATATCGTTGCCAGCCTCAATGATTTCTTCATCCGTTTGCGCATCCTGGATAGCCTCCTCTTCCTTCGCTTGTTCCTCTTCCGAAGCCGACTGTTGGGCATGTGCCTGTGCGGCAGTTTCGGATGCCGCTTCAAGGACATCGTTCTGTTTCGCATGGTGGACCAGCTGTTGCCGCTGCTGCTCGATGACCTTGTCCTTCTTCTTGCCTTTACGTTTTTCCAGACCCAACAGGGCCAGGAGTGCCGCGAACAGCACTCCTGCAATGGCGATGATCGTTTCCATGATAATCAGGCCTCGAAGTTTTCGATGAGAAGTTTTAAACGTTTGATGATCGCATCCGCGAACAGGTGCTGGATGGCATACGCCATCAAACCGACTACGAAGATCAGTGCCCACACGCCATGAAAGAGCGCGGCAAGATGGCATATGGCTGCCATTCCCAGGGCGGTGGCCATGGCGATCAGCGAATACCATTGCTTGAGTCTTTTCAATGGGTCGTGGAATTTGATCAACTCCATGATTACTTCGATGATCAGTGCGATGCCGACGATGATCCAGATGAGAAGATTTTGGTTCATAAGAAGCCTCCTGGACAAATGGTATTCCATTCCAAGGAGGACAAATCAAAAGACCCCAGGTGGTTGGCCTGGGGTCCGGAGCACAAGAAACGCATGGAGGAGATGCATGAAACTATCTACATTGTATCCTGCTCATGGAAAGAAGCAAAGGGCTGGCGATCATTTGGAATCCAAAACATTTATAAACGCCTATTCAGCTGGCTCGTCTGGCGGCCTGACCTCCTTGAGGATCACTGACAATGTCTTTTTCCCTTTGGTTGTGATGGTAAAATCCCAATGCAACGGCTTCCCCTCATTGATTAGTTCATACGCCTCCGAAGTAAGCCACTCTTTTGAAACTGTCAGATCGTCATTCCTGTATGGGGTTCCATCTTCAAGGAGTCCGGAGATAGATATCTTGCGCACCTCACCTTCCGGATAATAGATCACATCGGTCTTGAAATCACCTTTGATGTGAGTCGTAAACTCATCCTTCTCCTGGCGTGGTTTGCGCTTCCCGATCTCTACCATATCCTCTTGTGTAAAGTCCCTATCGTTGATCTCGAGAGACTGCACGTTCGGCATTTTTTGTATCTCTCTGGCGGTCTTTGCCTCCGATTCAGCTTTTGCATCCACAATGGATTCCAGCACTCGTATTGCCCTACCCTGATTCTCCAGATAGGCTACCTGCCTCTCAAGTTCATACCGGCGGTCTACTTCCAGGGCTTTCAGCTCGAGTTCTTTCCTGGCAATTTCCGCATCCCTTTCCGCCTTGAGCTTCTGGGCTTCGAGATCAGCCTTGTGCCTTTCAGTCTTGGCTTGTTCACGGACCATGTATGCCTTTCCGAAGGCCCATGCTAAAGCGGGAGGAATTGTTAAAGCGAGAATCTGTCCTATGCTCATTTCTTGCGACACCTCCACCGTATTCGCCAAAGTTTCAAAAAGCTCTGAAACCCATATCAGCACTTCGTAAATGTTGCTTCCCTTCTTAATGTAGACCTTCAGCTCGATCTTCCGCTTTTCATCCTCGGTGAGTTTTCTGCCGATGGCTTTCTTGATGATATCATAGATCTCTTCCTGTAATCCGGTGAAGATCCTCATCCATTGATAGGTGATGAATACCTCTTCTTCGGTGCTTGGAACCTTGAAAACCAGTGCTTTGACAAGAGACTCGTCTACTTGCACCCTTCCCTCGAGGGCCTTTCCGATGTCACGGAATAACAACTCGGTGTACTCATTCAGCTGCTGTTCCGTGGCGATGATGATCCTATCAGGCATATCCCCTTCCTTTATTAGATGCAGATCACTGAAGCACAGCCATTGATTAGTAACCACTTCATGCGAAATGGTTTTGTTTCTAAAGATTCCTTATTGCGGTAAAAACATAGAAGAAAAGCACAAATTATGTTGGGCATCCACTGATGCCGAAGAATCAGAATAAACCGTTGATAAACGTTTATAAACGGTCTAACGCCCCCAGGTGTACTTGCCTTCCGATCTCATGTAGTCGAAGGACACGCCTACATGAACACTGGAATTGATGCTGGAAAAGTCTTCGACCCAATCTGAGCTGTCCCCGGAGCCTGTCATCACAATGGCGTGTTGCGCAAAGCTGTATACCGATTCAGCTCCAACCGCCACCGACATCGTCCTTGTGATCGGAACCAATACGCCGATAGCTACCCCGAGACCCACATCGATGGAGATCAGGCTGAGGTACTCATTGGGAGCAAAGGCGTTCATCATCCACGCAGCTCCAACTCCTGCATATAAGGTAGTGTTGTCTATCCTTGTGAATCGGGCAAGTCCAACCAAGCAGCTAACACTAGTTGCATAATCCCATTCGTCCAATTCGCTGCCATTGAACTCCACCTTGATCGGGAATTGAAGGTCTCCCATCACAAAGGAACCCCATGGGTCCCAGTTTGAAGAGGCTACTCCATAAGACAGTCCGAGGGTTTGCATTTGTATGGGATAGCCATCGGAGTTTTGCGTGTATAGCTCCCATTGGGGAGCAAATATCGCAGATCCTGAGTATGCGGCCAGACTTGTCACGGCAAAAGCAACAACCAAAGCAGTCACAACGATTCTCTTCATGTGATACCTTCTTACCTATCTATATTCACCCATATCAATACGGATGGTGATGCAACCAGCCCACAACCTTGCCCAGGACATCCACGCGATCGGCGGGTACGACCTTCGGGGCGTAGCGATCGTTCTCGCTCCGTATGGTGAGCTGCTTGTCGAACGGATTGTACTCCACCCTCTTGACGAATACCTCGCCGTCCACGGAGATCACATACAGCCCATCGCCCTCGACGATGTTCTTCACGAAGATCACGATGTCGGCATCGAAAAGTTGGATTCCGGTCATGCTGTCGCCACGCACCTCGGCGGCGAAGATCTTCTCCTTCGGATACATCCGGACAAACCGCTCAAGCACAGGCAGCCGTTCGTCGATGATATCGGTTGGCAAGAACGACTGTCCGTCCCCGGCAGAGAGCTTCTGCACCAGGATCGGCACCGACAGCACGTCGTCGGCAATGTTCACCGCATATGCCTTTCCCCTTGGGGTCATGAACGTCGGCTTCGGGGTCGACACGATGTCAGTGTTCCCACTGCCGTTCAGATACATGTCGCCGTTTCCGGTTATTAACCAATGCAAATTGATACCAATCGAAGCAAGCTCATTTTTCAGTTCGTCGGGAACACTTCTCTTATTAAGTTCATAGTTTGCATAAGTTGTTTGAGGTAAACCGAATCTTGAACTGAATTTGGCTTGAGACTCTTTCATCAATTCTCTTATTAAACGAAGCCTGTCGTTAATAGTCATATTCTCCTCATTTTTCAGTTGACATGTAAGCCAATACGAGTTAAACTCAAATTGTGGTCAAAAGATTGACCAACTGAACTATACAACACGCTGGTAGGAGGCGCAAGAAGAAATCATGGCTGTAAAGAAAAATGAGTTAGTTAGAAGCACTAAACCTTGGTCATATGAGGATGCAGTAAGAACTGGTCAAGAATTGGTAAAGCTGGACAACAAAATTACCTTGGACCTAGCGAGAGAGATTTATGCAGCTCACGAAGTCTTGTCAAATCCAGGAGCAAGAACTGATTTAACCTCGGTGCAAGTTGCACCGAGGTGTAATGATTCCAAAAATCTTGCCGAATGGAAAGATCTAAGTCCATGGGAGAAGTATTGCTCTGATATTGGCATAAGTCGATGGACGGCAAATCGGTATCTTAAGCTCTACGTCCCCAAAGAAGACAAGCTCCTCACGCCTGAAGAATTCAAAGCCCGAAAGATTTTGGAGTTCGAGTCCTGGATAAAGAAGCTCGATCCGAAGTTCCCCGACTGGCGTCCGGAAGGGTGGCCCCCCGGTTGTGAACAGTATTACCAGGGCAAGCTCAGGGAAAAGTTCCTGCTCGACCTGTCCCGTCGAGAGAAGTTCGAACAGCTCGAACTCTTCAACGCCGCGTACATGAAGAACCTTGCCGACTCGATCGTCACTTACACCACAGAGGACGTGATCCGCTTTTCGGAGGTGTCCAAGAAGATAGAACCGATCGCCTATCCGGGCGTCCCTGTTCGGGACCAGGCGAAGGCATTCATGGTCGTGGAGAAGGTGTTGGAACGCTTTGCGGCAGCCGATCGGAAGTCGGTCGCCAGGGCGATCGCCGAGATGACGGCGCTGTATGCGCAGGAGGAGGACTGATATGAAAAAGGCGATGACAGTGCAAGAAGCATTCAATGTTGTCTGTGATGGTTCGTATCTCGGTTTGACGCGGTACGAGAGAATAGTCCAGGATGCTGAATTCTATAGACGTTCAGCGGTAGCCGTAGAGGTAATTGCCCTGAGGATATATCTGGAGATGAGAAAGGCTGGCAGCAAGAGTTGCTACCGTCCTACCCGTCAGGCTATTCGTAGTATCTACCTGCAATATAAGAAAGCTCGGAAGCATTGAGGTAATCATGACTATACAGTGCCGCAATGCAAATAGCCGTCGCTTCGACACGCGTAAGCTTCGGATGAAGGCTCTCGATTGTCAGATTGTGAAATCTACGACCAACGGCCCTTCTGGCGTCTCTGATCCGATACCAGAGCGCCTGCTGGATATCGATTGGAGCATCAATCACCAGTCCATAGGCCTTGCCTTCAGGGAAAGCAAAGATTGCCCTGGCGATGATCGAGTCGACGCTACTACGCTCTCTGTCGATGATGACCTGAACCGCATAAGGATGTTTTTCAGCCTCCCGGCTTGCTTCCTCGATCGCGGAAGGTGGTCTTTGAGCCAGAGGACATCTCTCAATGGATGGGAACATCTTTTCGATCAACCCATCAAAAATCTTCAAGATATCAATGCTACTCATAGCAGAAAGCTTACACCAGAAAGCCTCTGCACGCAACGAGAAGCAACGGAGGTACACAGATGAAAAAGCGATGCACATGTCCCTTGGTGGAGAAGTTGGACACCCATGAGCTGTTCTACATCGAGTGTTCGGAACACAAGTCTGATGTGATCCTGGCAGTTCTGCGTGAACATCTGCTCGAGAAAAACATGACAGCCATCGACCGGGTCACCGAGATCGCTGTCGACGACCTGCCTTGCATGACGGCTTACATAATCCAAGGCACGGTAGAGGAATTCGCCGTCGACGACCAGCCCGGAATCAAGGAGTAACCAATCTATGAGTAAGAAGAAATCTCATATCCATACTTATGCGATGTTGTTACTCGGAGACCTTAGGCTCAGTCAAACTAGATTGGCGGAACTATGCAGTTGTGATGTCTCCATGATTAACCGCATTTTGTTGGGCACAAAGACCAGTCTGGCTATCGAGGCAAAGATCGCTACGACGCTCGGGTTCAAATCCTGGAAGGAACTTGAGAGAGCTGCCGAATATTTCCAAGAGATGTTTATTTCGATGCATTCATCTAGGAAAAGGGAGGGGGCATGAGAGTAGTAGGAGCAACAAGGGACATGTGGCTCGAACCGAGAGCCATGGAGGCGAGGCCGGCATACATCGACCTGCGCAAGCAGAAGATGACGGAAGGATGCAGGAAACTGCTCAATCGGATCCCGTTCTACCCCGATGAGGTTTCGGCACTGCAGCTGATCGATATCACAGGACTGTCCTCGGACCGCATCGAGTCCTATCTGAAGAACTTGGGCACCAGGGGCCTGGTCTGCGAGGACCAGAGGAGATACTGCCGGTTGAGGGAGGATTTGAGCAATGTGGACTGATGTGAAAACCATTGTCGGAGCCACAGGCCTTTCCTCCAGGGCGGTTCAGATCCGCGTGAAGAAGGAATGCCAGTGGCGTATGAAGAACGGCAAGCAGATGGAGATATATGTCCCGTCTTTGCCGAAGGAATGGCAGGAGAAGGTGCTCTCTCCCGGAGCGCTCCTTCCTGCCGATCGGCGGCTTCCCGAGGTCATATCGAGGGACGCTGCATTGGTTCGGAAGGTCGCCCCATCCGTGTTGGGGAAGAAGGCCACCGAGGCGCAGAAGAGGCGGAGCGAGATGCTAAGGCAACTCAAGAACCGTCCGGCCGGTACCAAGAAGAGCGAATGGATCCGCAGTGTATCTACGCTTTATGGAGTATCGGAGAGCACGTTGTACCGGCTTTCTGGTGCGGACCAGAAGTTCGGCGATATCGGCAAGGTCCGCGAGGTCGGCAAGTCGACCGCGTTCGATCCCGAGGCAATCGAGTATATCCAGGGATTTTGGCTTCAGGCGATCCGGGAATCCGGGGAGTGCAGCAAGACAACCGCATGGAAGCAGCTGCAGGTGATGGCGAAGCGCAAGGGCTGGAACATCGGTTCCCGATCGAGCGCTTTCAACCTCCTGGGTGAAGTGGATCCCTTGATGGTCGCCTTCGCCCGTGGTGGGAATCGGGCATTGGACAACTACTTCTATATCACCCGCGATTGCGATGCGCTCCAGCCCATGCAGATTGTCATCGGCGACCAGCATATTTTCGACTGGTGGGTGGCCGACTACAACCAGGGCATCATCTCCCGTCCGGAGTGTTACCTCTGGCTCGACATGTGCACGAAGCTGGTCTATGGGATCGCCTTCGATCGCAAGTATTCGTCCGATACGGTCAAGGAATCCTTGCGTCTCGGATTGTACCGGTTCGGGGCATTCGATTGCACCTACAACGACAACGGATCGTCGGAATGTAGCCGGGCGATAAACAGCATTGTCGACGACCTGATACAGCTGCAGATGGACGCCCGTGACGTCTCCGATTTGTACAAGACACCCGAAGGCATCTACGTGGTCGTCAATGAGGAGGGAGAAGTCCTGGATAGCGCAAGGAGTCCGGAGGAATGGCGCCGAAAGCACCGAAGGATATTCGCCAATGTGAAGAACGCGAAGGCCAAGGACATCGAGCGCTTCTTCAGGACTTTGGAAGGCCGACTCTCCGCAAGGTTGCTTCCTGGCCGGGTTGCGACCCCTGGAGCCGTTGCAGCTGTCGATGAGGTTGAGCGCAAGCGACTGGAGGGCCAGAAGGCCCGTGGTGAGCTTCTGACGATCGAGCAGTTCATGTTGGTCGTCCTGGAAGAGTTGGATGCGTATGAGCAAGAATTCCATTCGACGTTGCAGATGACACCACGCGAGAAGATCCTGCAGAAGGTCGCCTCCGGATGGAAGCCGAAATACTACGAGCATGAGGTTGTGGATCTGGTGCTCTTCGACCGGGTCAAGCGCAAAGTCGAACGTGGTCGGGTCCTGATCGACAACACCTGGTTCATTGGAGAGGAATTGGCTTCCAGATCGGGACGGCTCTCCGATGCAGGACTATGGAAGCATGACGGCTCGACCGTTGAAGTGAGGTACAACAGGCATGATTTGAGCCACGCCTACGCGATTGTTGATGGTGCCATCAAGCCACTGAAGGCGGTGACCTCGGTCACGATGCTGGATGATGAGGCGATGACCGAGGCGATCAGCGCGAAGAGACGCCAGATGGCGGCTGTAAGGGAAGCCTTCGGTCGTCTCACTGCTCCGATCGAAGGCCTGACCATGAAGTCGGATATCGCCCCGAAGGTACGTGCGGCACAGAAGGCACAGAAGGCCTTGCCGGAAACCACGGACATCAATCTGCCGGAAGAGGTCGCAAGGCGGGTCGAGAGCGCGACAACAAGGAATATATTGCCATTCCATACATCGGACCACGACCGGTACCGGTGGTGCCAGGACATGATAATCGCCGGAAGGATAGACGACCTTTCGGCAAGCGACAGGACTTTCATCCGACGCTACGAGGCATCGGACGATTACAAGGCTGCCGAGAACTATTGGGAGAACTATAGGAAATTAGGAGGAAACGCATGATCACATTGACAGAAGCTTTGGACAAGACAGGCATGACCCTGCAAGCGGCAGGAGCCCTTGTCGGACTGGGGAAGTCCGCGGTATCGCGGATCAAGAGCCACGATTACCCGAACTGGACGAACTATGAGATCAGCATCATCCGCAAGATGGTCGACGGAGGGATGCTGGACAAGGAACACCTTGGAGCCGAGGGGGATATCGAACCGGGCAACCTGAAGCTCGATCCGACAACCTTTATCCCTACCATAAACGTCGTGGAGACCAATAATCTGGCCAACGGATTGCTCGATCCTACGACGACATTGAACAGCAGCATCGGTATGATCGTCGGCTCGGCTGGATACGGCAAGACGACAGCGATCAAGCACTTCGCTTCCGAAAGTCCGCAGGCAGCATACATCTTATATATGGAAGGCTACACGCTGACCATGCTGCTCAAGACGATTTCCATCGAATTAACAGGCACATGCCAGCGGTATTTTGACCAGAACCTGGCATTGATCAAGGAAGCCACCAGCACCTACCGCAAACTGGTCATCATCGATGAGGCCGACCGCATGCCGATCAGGCTGCTTGAGGCGCTACGCAACATCAATGAATTCTGTGGCGCCCCTTTGCTCCTGGTGGGGGAAAAAGCCCTCCAGGCTAAGTTGGAGGCCGTGCCAAGGCTCAAGAGTCGCATCCGTAAGCCGGAGATCGCCTTTGTGCCCATCAACGTCACCGATGTCGCCACCTTCTACCAGATGGCCGTCGGTATCGATATCAGCGAACAGAAGGAAGTCTGCAGACAGCTGTTGAGGTGGGCCGGAAACGACTTCCGCAACCTGGTGAACGATGCCCAGCACATCGTCTCGTCCATGAACACATCCGGTGTGTACATCCTTTCGGAGGAAGTGCTGAATGCCTACAAACCACTCAGATCGTAAACCCTTGTCGTCCCGCGAGCGCGCGATCCTGTTCAAGACACGTATCGTGGCCGTTCAGTTGCAGCGCTATATCGAGGCAAAGGGAAGGGTCACACTCAAGCAGCTTTCTGCGACCTTTCCTGATATCGGAGGGAGATCGATGTACGACCGGGTAAAGAATCTGCAGGACCGAGGCATTGTATATCGGGATGGCGATGAGTTTTTGCCGACATTCGCCGTGGATCCTTGTGGTAGTAAAGCGGATGCCGCATGGAGGGCTGCCCGGCTATTGGCCGCCTCCTCCTTCACCCCGGACCAATTGGCCGCCCTGGCATCGATAGAGCGGGAGCACGCTGCCACCCTCTGCCGCAATTGGTGCAACCATGGGTTGCTGGTGAAGATTGGACAGATGAACAGGAGGGTTCCCCTCTACAAGATGATCAGCAAGGACGTTGTCCGGCCGATCATCAAGCAGGAGCGTAAACATGGATAGGCAATCGTTGATAGCGAAGATCCATATGGCAAAGGCGAAAGTAAAGAATTGCTCCAGGTGTGGTCGCTGGTTCTACGAGGGCAACTGCCCGGACCATCCCGATATTGCAGGGGTTGCAATGCCGGAGATCGCTTACAGGGAGACTTTGAAGGCGATCGGAGGAACCGACAGCTGCGCCATGATGGACGTCGATGGGTTGGCCAAGGTTGCCGACCTCTTCGAACGAGCCGGGTACAGCAAAGCCTACCCCTACGTCTCGGTCAAGAGCGAGGCCCGTAGGCAGCGAAAATCTGTGATCGCCCAGATATACGCCAGGGCACCGATCGTGCTGGGTGAAAATTGGGAGATGCGGCTACAGGGTTTTGTCAAGACGAAGATCGGCAAGTCCCAACTTAACTGGTGCGATGCCGGTGACCTGAGACGTGTCATCGGATGGATAAATAGGACCGACAAATACAACAGGCAAAGGAGTTTTTAATGAAAGAACAGATGGTTAACGGAAAGCAGTATGTGGTGAACAGCAAGGGCGAATTGATTCCTGCAGAAGGTGTCAAACCTATCGATGCCCTTCGGGATCAGACGGTCGAGAAGATATTCGACCGGTTGCAGGATCTTAGGAGAAGGATGGAGGACGCGAAATTCGAGGCGATGGCCGATATCAACGAATTCGTGGCGATCGCCGGGAACGAATATGGCATCAAGGTAGGCAGCATCAAGGGAAACCTGACGCTGACCAGCTTCGATGGGAACAAGAGGATCATGCTGGCAGTCGGTGATTCCATCGACTTCACCGAAGGAATCCATCTGGCCAAGCAATTGATCGACGAATATCTGACCGACATCACCAAGGATTCTGGAGCGGATCTGCGAGTCCTGGTCGGCAGGGCCTTCAGGGTCAAGCAGGGCAAGCTCGATGTCAAGCGGATCCTCGAACTTCGAAACTACGAGATCTCTGATCCGCGATGGAAGAAGGCCATGGATGTGATCGGTGACTCGATCAAGATATCGAGTTCCAAACAGTACTTCAGGCTCCATACAAGGAGCTCGGCAGACAAGCCATTTTCCATGTTCGATCTCGATTTCTCCACCATCAACTAATAGGAGGTATTCATGCAGCAGGAGATCTTCCCGAACTTCACATCAGTCAGCATCTGCCTGGAAGACCTCCTGCATCGTCGTGCTTCAGACGGGAAGCTATTCTATAAGACAAGGGAGGTGGCGCAGCTGCTGCACCTGTCCGGATACCAGATTTACTATGCCATTGTCCGCTATCGCCTGGACGCGCTGCAGGTCTGCGGTGTCTACCGAATCCCCTGGTTCTCCATCATCGATTGGATCCGGGATCACAAGAAGATCGAGCGCCAGTTCTGGGCATTCCAAGCATATGTCGAGCAACCGGCAAAGAACATCCTGGTTACTACCGAACTCTCTGAACTTGAAGCGGATCCCCAGGACTTTTACCACCTGCAGGATTTGGATATTCCGGATCCGGTAAATGCCCTGGATCTCTCTCGCATATTGAGGGTTCCCTTTGAGAGCTTCTCGGCCCAGTACGGAGTGGAGATGTCCAGCGCCTTGTCCTGGCCGGATTGCTACGACTTGTTGATCGAATGTGAGGTTGTCAATCTTCCGATCTTCGCCGATCGAAAGCCGATACCAATCAAAGAGAGGTTGGAAGACCTCCAGCTGAGTCTTTTCTAGGAGTGTGCCAAGTGTCGAAAAAGAAATCTGAAATGCGCTTGAAGGCAGATGCCGCAGGGTTAAACTACAATACCGTATACATGCGTGTTCGTGGTGGCATGTCGCTCGAAGAAGCCGTCTCCAAACCTGTGGTGAAATCCATATTGAACGAAGAAATCAGGAAATTCATCTATGGCCACTACAAAGGTGTAAGCACGGAAAAGCTTGTTAATCTCGTAAACTCGAAGTTTGGCACATCATATAGCTTTCAACAGATGCTCGCATACAAAAAGAATCACAAACTAAACAGTGGCCTTACGGGCCGTTTTCTCAAAGGGCATGACTCACCAAATAAGGGTAAGAAAATGGAAGAGTTTTTATCTCCGGAAACGATCAAAGCTTTCAAGAAAAACTACTTCCCTAAAGGTAATATTCCTCACAACCACCTCCAGGTTGGTACCGAGATTACGCGCCCCGATGGCTATGTGTGGCGTAAGATCGGTGAACCAAACAGGTGGCTGCAAAAGCACCATATCCTGTACAAGCAATATCACGGGACAGAGATTCCAGAAGGCCAATGTGTCACATTCCTAGATGGTGATCGGCAGAATTTTGAAAAGGATAATCTGGTCTTGATCTCGCTACAGGAAAACCAATATCTCAATAAAATGGGCCTTCGGTTCGAAGACCAGGATTTGACTCAGTCTGGAATAGCAATCGCAAAACTCCAGATAACCATAATCAACAAAAACCGCAAGGAGGACTGATATGGGTACGAAAAACACGCTTATGGATTTAAACAACCATCTATTCGAGCAGATGGAGAGATTGAATGACGACGACCTTTCTCCGGAAGAGCTGCAGAAGGAAGTCAACAGGGCAAAGGCCATGACAGGGATCGCCAGTCAGATTATCGGATCTGCCGGGCTTGTTCTCAAGGCCGTGAAGGTCAATGCAGAGGTCGAGACAGAGGACAGGGTGCCACGACTACTTGTTGGAGACAAAAGGGAAGATGTCGTCTCGATAAAAGAAAGGAGCCTGGCATGATCGTAGTCATTATCACCTGGATAATCTTTATCATCCTGGTGATCGCATTCAATCGAGGAGGGAAAAGGTGAGCCATTTATACAAATGCCGTGATTGCGAGCGCTTTGATGAAATACACCGGGTATGTATTGAGACCGGGGAGCTGACCATAGCTGTCGCACAAGCTTGTGAGCACTTCGAAGGTGGCTTCAAGACCTGCGGTTTCTGCCACCATTGGAACGACTACCACCGCACATGCACGATCACCTCCGATCGAAAGGAGCATGGAGCCGAGGCGTGCGACATGTACGACCTCGACACGGTGACAAAGGCTGAATATGAGAGGTTCCTTGATAAAAGGGAGGTTGAATAGATGAGGCGATTTATGATGAGTCTATTTTGGGTAATCGGAGTTATAGCGTGCCTGTCGATCGGGACATGGCTCATGGTTGTTTACTTCGTACTGACGGCCTGTCTGACACTCTATCCAGCACAAAGGTAGTCTGTTTACAAACTGTTTAATGGTCGCTTGTAGGAGCGGCCATTTTTAATGCCCTACTGTGTTTTGCCCCTAAAAAGTGACACGATAAACCACGGTTAAACACGGTAAGACACGGGAAAATTCTCATTTAGAGTTGGATTTTACTGTCAAAACGTTGGATTTTCTTGCAAAATTTTTTGGATTGTACACCTGGTGGCGGCGAATGTCCTGGTACAGATGCGTCCACACATGCAGGGAAGCGTAAAATTCGTATTCCAACCCAATGAGGAGAATGCGGGAGCCACCAAGCTCATCGAAGAACAGGTAATGGAGCATCCGCATGTCGATGCGGTGT
>Ga0209000_1000490_pt1 | contig 37768 bp, 38 predicted proteins | sample RifGroD2_FD_183998 | JGI IMG/M metagenome (GOLD analysis project Ga0209000, IMG submission 183998) | Groundwater microbial communities from Rifle, Colorado, USA - Groundwater D2 (SPAdes) (version 2) | ecosystem: Environmental > Aquatic > Deep subsurface > Groundwater | place: Rifle, Colorado... | reverse complement strand
CAAGGGAACATTCCTCAAAGAGCTGCTATTATTCTTGACTACTTTTACAAAAGCAATTTGCTTTCCAACAGGTCTGCTACGGTTGTAGAGCTTGGATGTTCCGCCGGTCTTATCGGGACAGTGTTATGTTCGTCAGAAACTCTGTTTTTGCACCAAGGGGGTTCACTGGCAAAAGAGTATTTTTGGCTCAAGAGGATGCCACGTGTGCGTTCTTCCTATAACATCACCTACAGAGGCTATGATCGCACACTACCTCTCAAAGAGCTCATACCGTTTTTTGTCTGGGATGTAGACAAGAGACACCAAGTTTCGGCATTTGTAGAAACGTGTCCGGAGAAAGGAGTATTGTTCGAGAAAACTTTCGAGGAAGCTCTGGAGGATGTGTCGAAAGTGAATTTCGAAGCAGTTATTATCCTCACCTCGTTTGTGTTGTACCAGCTTACACACCCTGAAGTTTTGATTGATAAGATTATGGAACTTGTGTACAACATGGGAAATGTTCACTGGCTCGACCTTTCTCGGAATGATGGACTGCCGTGCCTGTTTCAGAGAAACACTTGTGTTCCTGGTCATGTGTACCTTTCCCACAACGGTACGCAAGTCGCCCACGTTATAAACGGAAGTGATGACTGCCCAGACTGGGAGTATATGTATTTAGGAGGTCCGACCTCCTAAATAAAAAAAGAATCTTTTTACCCAACAGCCTCACGAAAGTGGGGTTGTTTTTGTCACCCCCGAAGGGGAGGGTAATAGAAACATCCAAGTAATGTTTCCAGAACCACCTTCAAAAACCCCCTTTACAATAAGCATATTTTATTGTTCAGCTTGCTATCCCACATCACCTAGGTATACTGAGTTTCAATGTCAGGAACAAAAGCTCAAGCAAACGTAGATATAGAAAGCACAGACTTGAGTCTTCTCCTCGCCCCCTCATCACATATCCTTGAATACCTTGGCAATGTTTCTTACGAAACAAACCAGTTGCTTTTTAATGAATTTAAGAAACGAATGAAAGATGCGGTAGATCAAGAGATAGTACTTACTGTATCTTCCTCTGGGGGACCAACCGGTATAGGTATGAATTTTTATGATATGGTTCGGTATATTTTGCGTCCCAATCTTACTACTGTGGGTTCGGGTGATGTAGATTCCTCAGGGGTTATTATATTCCTGTCAGGAATACGACAATACGTCACACAAAATACGACCATGTTGCTACATATGGCTGGAAGAAGTTTTGATCCAGATGTTCGGTATACCACGGCTGAAATGGAAGCAATGTATAAAGAGGACATGATGAAAAATCAACAATATGCAGAAGTTGTGGCAAAACATTCCATACTCACGACAGATGACGTGCTTTCTTTGATGAAGAAGAATACTGTGTTGGGTCCTCAGGATATTGTCGAAATAGGACTTGCACAAGCTATCATAAAGTAAGTAATTGCAACAAATTTTTGTTTAATCAAATTCTCATGCTACTTCCTTTATAGTGTGCATAAGGGTCGAACATTATAACAACGTAACCCCTTACACCATGGCTAATTCAAATCGAGGTTTCGCTTCAATGGATCCTAAGAAACAACGTGATATTGCCCGTAAAGGTGGGAAAGCTTCTCATGAAAAAGGAACCGCTCATGAGTTCAACACTAAAGAAGCAAAGGAAGCCGGACGCAAAGGCGGGAAAGCTTCAAGCGGGGGGGGAAACCAATCTAGATAATACCTAGGTGTTTCTCCATGAATAGTGGGAACAACGGATACTGTTCCGTTGTTCCGCTGTGCATCATTTGATACGTATAAAAATACTAGTAGTAATACTAGAATGTATACTACTGTATTCCTGCTCGATTTTGTAGAATAGATTACTGCACTATAGTAATTTTCTAACCGATGTTTGAGAGAGAAGGTATCTAACTGGCAGAGTCACCAGTGGTATGTCCTGCGGTGCAAACCATCCCCACTGTGTTCCTTCCTCAGCTTCAATAACTGGTACTATGTCTTCCTTCACATGGTAGAGGTAGGCGTACCAAAAGTGTATATCGACACCTCCAACACAACTGTCTCCTCTAATCTCACCTACAAATAATTCCTGTAGTTCATCTTCTGCTACGATTGCGGTCTCTTCCCCAAGTTCTCGTGTGGCTGCGAGACGTGGATCCTCTCCGATATCACGATGCCCTGCTGGTATGGTCCATAAAAAGGGATACTTGACCCGCTTGAAGAGGAGTATCTCTCGTTGTGGGTTCTGTACGATGACGCCTACGCTTTCATGTACCAACTCACCATCGTCATTAAAGAATTGCGCCATGCCTGGGTTCCATCCTAAAAACCTCTCCGCATCACCTCCGCAACTGTTGCAGTGGTGTGTAGCCGTACCGTCAGCACGTATAACTTTCTGTATATCTGTAGCTCCGCAGAGTGAGCAGAAAAACGTTTTAGTGGTTGGCAAATGCTCTGGAAAATCGCTCCGCTTAGTAAATCGTTGCATACTTGTTAAGGGTGACTATATCACAAAGTTAGTATATATGTTAAAAGTTAAAGCCTTCAGAATGATTGAAAGAGTAACGATATCAAACACCGCAGTCTTCGCACTGCGGTGTTTTGCAGTTATGTTTCTAACCTGAGTAGGCTTTTAACCTTCAACTTTTAACTTTTAACTTCCAGTTATATACTGACGAGATGAAAAAAGGTCAGGATTATACAGGGGTTACCATTGTGTACCTGTGTCACGATGGAGAAAGGAATGTCCTTCTTAACAAGCGAAGTGCAAATTGTCGTGACGAGCAGGGTCGGTGGGATATAGGCGGTGGCGGATTAGAGTTCGGTGACACGGTCGAAGCTACGCTAAAAAAAGAAATCGCCGAGGAGTACTGTACAGACGTTGTCTCATACGAATTCTTGGGATATCGAGACGTGCATCGTGAGCATGAGGGCAAGAAAACACACTGGATAGCACTCGATTTCCTAGTACATGTAGACAGAGAAAAGGTTTCAAACGGTGAACCGCATAAGTTTGATGCTGTCGAGTGGTTTACACTCAACACACTCCCAACCCCTATACATTCACAATTTCCCAATTTTCTTGAGCAATATCAATCAAGACTCAACAACCTCTAGAGTCACAAGAACAATATACCTGTGCGCTACGTATTTTTTATACTTTTGCTATACTTAGTCAATGGCTAAAAAATCATATCATCCAGAAAAAAGATTCTTGAAAAGTATGCACAAGTGCTCGTTAATTTCGCACTTAATAGCGGGCAGGGAATAAAAAAGGGAGAAGTGGTCGCTGTGATGGGAAGTGAAGCTTCAAAACCTCTCTATGCTGCAGTACTACACGCAGTCTGGAAGTCAGGAGGACATGTGCTACAGAAATATACACCAGATAATGAATCGTGGTTCAGCTTTGACGGTGCTTTTTATGAGTGTGCGGGAGAGGAGCAACTTACCCATTTTCCTAAAACGTACCTCAAGGGTTTAGTCGAGCAAGTAGACCATAGTATTTTTTTGATAGCCGAGACAGATAAGATGTCGCTCAAAGACATTGACCCAGAAAAGATTATGAAGAGACGTATAGCCATGAAACCCTACAGTGAATGGCGAAATAAAAAAGAAAGCCTTGGGAAATTCACATGGACAGTTGCACTCTATGGTACTCCGCACATGGCGAAGGATGTAAACCTGACACAAGAGCAATACTGGGAACAAATCATACAAGCATGTTACCTCGATGAAAAAGATCCTGTGGCGAAATGGAAAAAGTTGCATGAGCAAATGCAAACGTATATTGAAAAACTCAATACCCTTCCTATAGAAAAACTGCACGTGGTTGGAGATGATGTAGACCTGTGGCTTACTTTGGGTGAAAAGCGAAAGTGGGCGGGAGGAGGTGGTAGAAATATTCCAAGTTTTGAAATATTTACTTCACCAGACTGGAGGGGGACAGAAGGTTGGATTCGTTTCAATCAGCCACTGTACCAGTACGGAAGCCTTATTGACGGAATTGAACTCACTTTTAAAAAAGGTATTGTTGTGGAAAGTAAGGTAAAGAAAAATGAAAATTTGCTCAAGAAAATGATAGAAGTATCAAACGCAGACAAGATAGGTGAGTTTTCACTCACGGACAGTCGCTTTTCTCGGATCACAAAATTCATGGGCGAAACGCTTTATGATGAAAACGTGGGTGGTGAGTATGGCAATACCCATATTGCACTTGGGGATTCATTCCGAGAATGTTTTGCTGGTGATTCTTCAAAAATCTCAAAAGGGCAGTGGAAGAAACTGGGTTTTAACGATTCCTCGATTCATACTGATATTGTCTCAACGACCGACAGGACAGTCACCGCGTTTCTAACCGATGGTACAGAAAAAGTGATATACAAAAAAGGAAAGTTTACCTTATAGAAATGGATCTCTAAACATGGACGAAACACCAAAACCAAAAAGAAAAACAGTCGCGTTTGATTTTGACGCAGTCATAGCAACATACTCTGGCTTTGTTGGAAAAGAGTATGTAGAGGAACCCATTCCTGAAACAGTAAAAGCGATAAAGATTCTCAAGGAGAAAGGTTTCAAAATCCTAATACATTCCACAAGAGGGGACGAGTTTTTGAAAAAGTACTGTGAAAAATATGAGATTCCGCATGACTTTATTAACCATCGACCGGATAAGTGTGGAGATAACCCAGGGAAGCCTATAGCCTTTGTATACGTCGACGATCGTGCACTCCGTTTTACTGGGCAAAAGGCAGAAGTGCTCGTGGAGGAAATAGAAAACTTCAAACCTTACTGGCAGGAGTAGGAGAGAATTACTCTTTCTTTTCTAATATGGAATTCATTACTTGCGTTGGTAATTATTGTTTGGTAACTTGTACGGAGCCATGTTCTAAAATTTCCGAAGGAAATGTAAAAGTTCACTGAAGGTGCGAAACGTTAACTCGAGTCGTAGGGTGAATCAGACCAACAGCTAAGGTCTCTAAATGTTTGCTGAGTTTGTAAAATCAGACACGCAGAGGCAAAACAAACTACCGAAGCTTTGGACATAGTGATTGGCGGAGTTCCTTAAGTTGTATCAAAGTTTCTCCAGTCCTTTCAGGGCTACTATGTGTGGACATGGCTTTCCAGTAAACCATGGACGGGGTGACAGAAATGTCACGTCAGAGGTTCTGGGTATCAAATCGAGGGAGTCTTAGCCACTCCCTTTTTTTATTTTCAAACTATTGTGCCAAGTGGGATTCCTTTGGTATCCTGTACTGGTCGACGGCACACGTCGCGTATTAGTAGTATTATATAATTTAAAAAATTCCATGGTAAAAAAATCCACACTACCAGTTGTTTTAGGAATGCTTTTCGCGCTCGCTATAGCAATGCCTGTATCTGCTGATACAACTGTCGTCACAGATGTCGCAACTGTCACTACAGACGCAGAGACTACAAGTGTCACAACGAACCAAGCGACAGTAAGAACCGAATCTTTTGAAAAAATTCTTGAGAGGATGAGGGTGAAGATAGCTGCTAGGAATGCAACGGGTACCAAATCAACAACTACACCTGAGACCAAAGGCACACGTGCTCTTGGTACTGCACTGAAAACTGTAGACGCATCATGTATTGTGAAGCTTGTTGATGCGCGAGAAGTGTCAATCCAAAACGCATGGGCAACTTTTAACACCTCTATGTCTAATGCTCTCAAGGCTCGCCATACAGCGTTGGTAGCCGCATGGGGAAAAACTGACCTGACTGCCCGTGTTGAAGGAATCAAAACTGCTATGAAGACATGGCAGGCTACTCATAAAGCAATGTTTACAAAACTTAAGACTGACAAGAAGGACGCATGGACAACTTTTAAAACCAAAGCTAGGAATGAATGTAAAGTGACCGTTCCAGCTGAAGAGAAACTCTCTACTGATGGATTAGGGACTGTAGCTCTCTAAGAAGTTTACAAAATATGAATTTAAAAATGGGCACATCATGTGCTCATTTTTGATGCAAAGCGTTTTATAAAAAGGGAACAAAATACTGTATACTATAATCTATAAATAATAAAATGTATGCCAATATATATAATTCTACTCATAATTGCTCTTATCCTCTTGGCGAGTATACGTCAGGTTAATCAATACGAAAGAGGTGTTAAATTTACGATTGGTAATTTAGCGGAATCATGGAGCCGGGATGGAGGATAGTAGTCCCTATTTTTCAGTCGTATCAGAAAGTGGATATGCGCGTGAAGGCTGTTGATGTACCTGACCAAAATGCGATTACTCGTGACAACGTATCGGTAGCGGTGAACGCTGTTATTTACTACAAAGTGTCATCTGCCGAGAAGGCGATTATTGAAGTTGAAAATTTTTACTACGCCGTATCACAGTACGCACAGACCACGATGCGAAACATAGTGGGTGAAGTGACACTTGACGAGCTTCTTGCGGGTCGAGAAGATTAATATCCTTCTGTTTGAAGCAAAAAATACTAGTGACAGTACTAGTATTTTTTGCTTCATCGAATTTTCATGCTACATCTGTATCATTTAGGGCAGAGTGCAGTACATGGGTTAAGTGACGTGTGTTAAAAAACGTGATTGAAATGTGATAGTTATATTAATTAACTAATTATACAACTATGAACACAAGCACAGTTGATTTACAAAGGTACCTAGGTAACGTTACCTATCCAGCAAATAAGCAAGATCTGATAAAAACAGCTAAAGACCAAAAGGCACCGCAAGAAGTTATGTCGCTACTTCAGGGCTTGCCGGATAAAGAGTATGAAGACTCTACAGAAGTATCAGAAGAAGTAAATATGAGGAAATAAAATAACGACTCTGCATCATACTATTCTGAATTTCTATTCTGGACTTCAGTTATGTCTGTACGCCACTAATCCCGCTACGGCGGGATTTAGTGCTTTGATACGAACACAATAATTTTTATGGGTAACCTACCTAGTCTTATGAGAAAAAGAAAAATACATTCATCTATATTTATCGATGCGCCACGAGAAAAGGTTTGGAATACTATGCTTGAAGATGCTACATATCGACAGTGGACTAAGGCATTTAATCCTACCTCGCGTACTGAAGGTGATTGGAGTGAAGGATCAAAAATGCTCTTTTTGGGAACTGATGAAAATGGTAAAAACGAAGGGGGTATGATCAGTCGTATCGCTAAGAATGATCCGTATCGATATCTTTCAATTGAACATCTTGGTATTGTTGAAAACGGTATTGAAGATACGACGAGCGAGAAAGCAAAGTCATGGGCACCTGCCTTTGAGAACTATACCTTTACCGACAAGAATGGAGGGACGGAACTACGTATCGATATGGATATTGATGCTCTGAACAAAGACTCATTTGAAGTGATGTGGAAAAAAGCTCTGAAGAATTTGAAAGAATTGGCAGAAAAAAACTAGCTGTTCCGAATTCTCGTCGCTGTGGTACTATCCACTGTATGGATTGGAAAAGAACACGAGAGGCTTTAGCAGATGAGCCAGCATATCGAATGCGACAGGTAAAAAAAGCTTTGTTTGTAGACCTGATTGAAAATTGGGAGGAAGTGACTGTGCTTCCAAAAGTTCTCCGCGATAAACTCGCAACTGAGTACCCCTTAGGTATTACTGCGAAGACGCTTGTCTCCAGCGATAACGCTACGGTAAAAGCCCTCATCACATTCGATGATGGCAAGCAGGTTGAGACGGTGCTCATGCGACACAACAGTGGACGCAATACCGTATGTGTCTCTTCACTTGTTGGGTGTCCCATGGGATGCACCTTTTGTGCGACTGCAAGTATGGGTTTGGTTCGCAAGCTCACCGCAGACGAGATCGTGCTTCAGGTACTCTTTTTTGCACGACTTTTGAAAAGTGAAAAAGTCCGCGTCGGTAGTGTGGTCTATATGGGGATGGGAGAACCCTTTTTAAACTATGAGGCAGTGATGGAGTCTGTGCACATACTTCATGACCCTGAGATGTTCGGTATCGGTGCTCGGCATATTTCAATTTCCACGTGTGGTATCCTTGAGGGTATACAAAGGCTTGCGAATGAAGACTTGCCCGTTAACCTCGCAGTATCACTCCATGCAAGTAACGATGTAGTGCGTGGAGAGATAATGCCTATCGGGCGCACGTACTCCATAGAGAAACTTATGGAGGTTATTGACGAATACGTACGCGTGACCAAGCGTAAGGTGATGTTTGAGTACCTGCTCGTCGATGGTGTGAATGATACTGATGACCACGCCATAGAGCTTGGAAAAATTCTCAAAGGTAAATTGTGTATGGTAAACCTTATCTCATATAATCCGACAGGAAAATATACGGCAACGAGTGAAAAGCAAATCAATCATTTCAAGTCACTTCTCGAGAGAGCAGGGGTCGATGTAGCTATTCGCTATCGTTTCGGTAGAGATATTGAAGGTGCATGTGGGCAATTGGCAACGAGAAAGAGTAACGAGTAAAGCGAGTAACGAGTTCTGAGCCTGCCTGCGCAGGCAGGTAACGAGCCTGACGCTGTGGCGAGATAATAGTTCGACCTTAAGCTTTTCAGATTTACAAGATAGGGTACTATTTCACAATGACACCAATACATTTTTACAAAACAGAGGAGTTGTTGCCTATCGCAAAAGGTCTCTTCAAAGAAGAGAAAGAACATATCCTAACCTTGTGCCCAAACGCCCTCGTTGAGCATGTAGGCGCGACCTCTGTCCCAGGCTCTCTTACTGTGGGTGATTTGGATATTCAAATTCGAGTTACCAAACAAGATTTTCATTCTACATGCGAGAAGTTAAAGAGTTTATATCATGAGAATCACCCGCATCTTTGGACAAATGAATTAGCACTTTTTCATAAAAAAGATCACTCTGAAATGCCGATGAGTATCATGGTTACGGTCATGGATACGAAATTTGATGAGTTTTATAAAACTCGGGATTTATTGAGAAAAGATAAAGGTATGCTTGAAAAATACAACAGCCTCAAAAGTCAATTTGAAGGCAAGTCTCTAGAGGAGTATAAAAAAGCCAAACGAGAGTTCTTTGGTCCTAACGGACAGAATCGACTTCTTGATTCTCAAAAATGATTTCCTAAATTACGTATATTTTAAGCCCTAAAATTTGCGTACTCTTTCTTGTTTGGTATACTATGGGAGGAGTTAGATAGGTCACAATACTACTGAAGTTAAACTTAACGGAGGAAGGTACAGTGAAAGTTCTAATTGTTCTTTTAGTAGGTCTCATTTTTATTGGTGTCTCATACACTACAGTTCATGCACATCATGAGGTGCGTGAGATATCAGAAAGGTATGGTGAATTAATCGATTTCTATGTATAACGCTTCGGTGGAAAGGTAGAACCGATATTTGTGTCCGCAACGATTCTTGTTGAATCAAGTGGAAAACCGCGAGCCTTCAACGAAAAGTCTAGAGCAGCAGGTCTTATGCAGATAAGGCAAATTGCTCTTGAACAAGTTCGAGAGGCATACCCTCACGAGAGGTTTAGTAATAATCTTTTTAACCCTGATAATAATATCAAGGTTGGAGTGGCGTACTTAACCTATCTAGTAGAGGAGTATGAAATAAAAAATCACGACGCGCTTGCGGTTAGCTTTTCGAGTGGACCAATCAAGGGAAAGAGATTTTCTCGAAAACCAACAAAAAATGAGTATGTACATCGAATCAAAAAAATGATTCGACTCTTAACCAACTAACATGTTTGGTATAAGCGCACCGTAGTATACGGTGCGCTTTTTGTAAAACTCGTGTTGTAATTGCCACGTTGTGTACCATGGTGAGAAATTTGTGGTATTTTAGGCATGTGCAATATGCAACTTTCGTACTTGTACCACGGTTACATTCTGTACACATGATTTATATAACAATAGTATGAATACACACAGTGTCTCAAAGAAATTATTTGGTGTTGGCTTTATTGCCGTCATTTGTCTAATTGCAAGTTATCTTGTGTTGGGTTTGGTAATGGAGCGTGAACACCGCTATACACAAGTGCAACAAGAGATTGCAGAGAGTTGGGGGAGCGCTCAAACAGTGCTTGGGCCGGTTCTCGTGTTTGAGATTCCACAAAAGGACAAGGAGTCTGTTTTTTCATACGTGCTCCCACAACGTTTGGAAATCGAAAGCACGTTAGTACCTGAGATTCGAAGCAGAGGTATTTTTGATTCTGTAGTATACACAGAAAAAATTACCGTTCATGGATCATTTTCTGCTTCAGACATTCCGAAAAATTTGTTAGCCGTGCAACCAAGGTTGGTCGTCTCTTTATCAGATACACGGAGTATTGAAAAACAGTTGTCTCTTTCTTGGAACATGAACGATACGCCATTTTACCCAGGGACCACGGTTGATTTTTTTCAAGGTTCCGGTGTCCATGCGTTTGTCCCGTTGTCGAAAAGCGCCACTGAGTATCCTTTCTCTTTTGAAGTTGAAGTAAGGGGAAGTGACCGTGCTCTTTTTGTGCCTGTGGGAAGTGAGACGGTGGTACGAGCATCTTCAGTGTGGGATAGTCCTGAGTTTGTAGGTGCGTATTTGCCGACCGAACGTACGGTTACACAAGAAGGATTTGAGGCAACGTGGAATGTATCTTCTTTTGGAAGGAGTTATCCGCAACACTGGCAAAGTGATGGGGGAGTAAACATAGACATGCTTATGAACTCGCAGTTTGGGGTAGGGTTGTATGAAGGAGTAGGGCGGTATACACAAGTCTTCAGAAGTGTTAAGTATGCGGTACTTTTCATACTAATCACGTTTACTGCTTTTTTCCTTTTTGAAACATTAACGAAGATTCGCCTTCACCCCGTACAGTACTTACTCATTGGTGCGTCTCTTGCATTGTTCTATCTTCTTCTTTTGTCACTCACAGAACATATTGGCTTCTTGTACTCCTACATGCTCGCAACAGTGCTAACTATAGTGCTCATCACCACATATAGTATGAGTATTCTTAAAGAAAGGGCGCGGGCAGGGTATGTTGCCATGCTTCTTTGTGTGCTCTATGGTTTTATGTATGTCGTGCTCAAGCTTGAAGATTACGCCCTTCTTTTTGGTTCGGCTCTCATTTTCTTGCTTATCGCCGGTGTCATGTACCTCACTCGAAATATTGACTGGTTTACTTCTTCAGTATCGACCACTTCTGTAAGTGATGATAGTAGTAATTTGTGGAAATAAATTTTAAGAGTACATCTGGTTTTTTTGAACACCATCTCTAATTATTTTTTCTATCAATGCGGTTGGTTTTGTTTTCTTCTTTTTGAAGTAACTCCACCCGTGAAATGATGCGAGTAGGGAAGCAATACTTGCCAGCATTATATCCCACATGGTGTCAGTGAGTGAGGGTTGCATGACCGTTTCGGTGAACGGGTCAATAAGAAACTCATACACTTCCCACACACTACTTCCTGCTATTGCAAGTTAACCTGCAAATAGTGTCATTACAAATGGTGTGGTAGTGATATTCTTGCCGGTAAACACAACAGAAAGCATGATGAGGGCAATAACAGTGAGCATGTACCCAGCACTAAAATGGAGCAAAGCGTCCCACCACCATATCGTATTATAAAAATTCTGCACCTCGCCGAGAATAAAGGAGCCAAATACAAACAGAGAAATACTTGCATGAATTTCACGAGGGGTATGTATTGCATACTTTTTTTCAAGAAGAAAGGGGGTGTAATTGAGCAAGGTTCCTTGTGCCACAATAAACAATGTTGACCACTGTGCGTACATGAGTGCGTAGCCGGTAGCTACCACAAATAAACCATTAACGGAAAAGATGAGTAGAGAGGAAACAGAGTGTCTTGTTAGCTTCATGCTTTGACTGTAGCAAAGAAGTATGAAGTTTCGAGTAAGAGTTGCAGACGAGGGCGAGAATGAACACTGAGGAGATATTCTCCACTAGTTCTTCACTGGTGATGTGAGGTAGAATGTAGAATATACGTGTACCAGTAATGTAATAACAAGTATGGCTAAAGGAAAAGACGCGCGAAAAGAGAAAAAGAAACCAAAGAAAGACAAAAAAGCATAGTGGCACAAAATGTCGTTCACTGTACAACGAGTACAGCTTACTCCATTTTGTTTGTTTTCCTAGAACTACATCCATTTGCTTAAGTCTTAAAATAAAATCCTGTAGAAGTTTTACAGTCGCATTACTTACCCAGTGTTTAAGGTTGTATATATATGGAAAATAACGGAAAAATTAGTACACAAATTGTTGCACATATATCGAGTTCAACGTGCAGTGTTTGCGGGAGTCCTGCGCCGGACTGGAAGTGTCCAGGGTGTGGCATGAGTTCCAAAGTGTATGATCCTATGCATTGGCGTACCTGTAGTTCTGGAAGAAAGATGCAAGCACAGTGTCAGAAGTGTTCTCAGGCAGAAGAGAAGTGTTCATGTGTTGTGTAATCTAGTCATACACAAGAGGAAAGTGAATAAAAGCAAAACCCTTTTCAAACTCGAAAAGGGTTTTGAAGTTCCGATATAAAATGGTACAGGAAAATGAAGTTGCGGAATCTCTACAAAAGGAAGACGATCGCGAGACATACGCAAGTAAAGACAGAAAGAATTTTGACGACTGTGGCAAGTTTCCGTTTTTCACTACCGGACGTACCAGGGACTGTAGGTACAGATTTCTTGCAGACGCGTTTGCTTCTCCACTTTCTTCCGTATTTACTTCTAAATTTTGCCATGGCAATCTCCCTAAAAAAGTGAACATGTATGGTGGTGAATTCTTGCTCCGTTGTACAGGTTCACGCAGGTGTTGTCAATGTGTGGTTTTTTAAATCTTAAACGCTCCCAAGTCTTAGGACGAGGAAGCGTTTTTGTGTAGGAAAATAGGTTAAAACTCAGTTACGTACTCGATTTCTGTTGGACGGAGTAACTCTTTCTGAAATGGTCCAAGGTGTGCGTGGACAATAATCTTACTTCCTCCAAGGGCGATAGGAAGCCAGTCTTTGTCTGAAGGCATCATTTCATGGAACGGTAGTGCGTCAATGGGGAACCATCGCGGATGTATCATTTCCTTTGTTTCGTGTACTTCACCCAACCATTTATCTACCAAGAAAAAATGAACGACGCAGACAAAAGTTTCTCCTGTGGTCATGGTGTTATGAAAATGTACGATTGCTATTTTTTCGAGATTCCGTTGCAGTGCTATAACACCATCTGTTTCCTCTTCCAATTCTCGAAGAGCACATTCTTCAATCGTCTCACCTTGTTCAACACCACCACCGTATCCATTCCATGTATCTTTACCGATTTTGTCAGTTTTCCAAGCAAGAAGGATTTTCCCTTCTTTATAAAGTAAACACACTGCTGCTAAGGATAGTTTCTTTTCTTCTTGAGGGTTATCCATACTGTTCTCCTATTATATTGGTTTGTTGATTCTGTGGTAGATACTACAGATAGATAAAAATATCGCAACTCTCACCAAGTTAAAAGTTGAAAGTACTAAGTTAAAAGTTCGCAAGCCCGCATATGCGGGCTTGCGTAAAAAGTGCTTTCAACTTTCAACTTTTAACATTCAACTTTGGCACACCGTTGATAGAGTGTGCCTCGTAGTGTATGCTGAGTCGTTATGTCACGTAACGAAGGACTTATATCGTTTGACACCGTGTCATTCGAACATAGTGTGCATAAACCAATTCTTGTTGAGACAAGTTTTTCTATTCGACGTGGAGCGAAGCTTACTCTCATGGGGCAAAACGGTGCAGGTAAGAGCACGCTCTTTGGCCTAATAGGAGGGCTATATAAGCCCGATGAAGGAAAGGTAAATGTTATGCCACATACCAGTATTGCGATCTCACGGCAAGTGATACCACGAGACGAGCTTCTCCTCTCAGTGCGAGAATTTTTTGAAGCATGCTTTCCTGAAAAAGTGTACAACATTGATCCAAAAATTGACGAGATACTTGAGGTAGTGAATCTTTTACCCAAGAATCCTAAAGTACGTGACTCGTTCAAAGATAGAATAGTTGGGAGTTTTTCCGGAGGACAACAAGCACGTCTCCTATTGGCTTCCGCGCTTATCCAAAATCCAGATGTGCTATTGCTCGATGAACCAACCAACAACCTAGACAGCGCTGGGATAGAACATCTCACTGAGTTTTTGAAGACATACACAAAGACCGTGATTGTCATTTCACACGATGCCGACTTTTTGAATGCTTTTACTCACGGCGTGTTGTACTTGAATGAACAAATGCACACCATCGAACGGTACGAAGGCGATTATCATGACGTTGTCGAGGAAATAGCTGCTCGCGTACTCAAAGAAAAAAGGAAGAATGCGCAATTGGAAAAGGAGATTCAGGCAAACAAAGATAAAGCAAACTTCTTTGCACATAAAGGTGGGGGGATGCGTCTCGTTGCCAAACGGATGCGAGAGAAAGTGGAAGAACATGAGGAGAACAAGGTAGAGGTGCGAAAAGAAGACCGAGCGATTCGACGATTTACAATACCGGTCCAACAGGACATACCCTCAGAGATTTTACGGCTTACGTCGTATACCGTTATTCGCGACCACACTCCTAAAGAGGTCAAATGTGATGTAGTCTTGAAAAGGGGGCAACACTTTCAAATCGTAGGACCGAACGGTATAGGGAAAACGACACTTCTCGAGTCGCTTGCCAAAGGACATGCAAAGGGGGAAATGGTGGCGCAGGGTGTAAAGATAGGGTACTACCGACAAGATTTTTCAAACCTCGATTTTGATCAGACCGTCTATGATTGTCTTATGTCGGTAATGGAGGAAAAATTCCAAGAAGACATGCGCGCAACAGCAGCGGGGTTTTTAATAACGAGTGATATCATTAACACGAAGATTGGACTTCTCTCTGAAGGGCAAAAAGGATTGGTGGCGTTTGCTCGACTCGTTTTGCTTAAACCCGGACTTATTATTCTTGATGAGCCAACCAATCATATCAACTTCCGACATATTCCTGTGATAGCAAAGGCACTCGACTCGTATGAAGGGGCTATGCTCCTTGTGTCTCACGTCCCTGAGTTTGTGGCGCAAATTCGTATCGACGATACTATCGACCTCGATAAAAAAAAGAAATAGGTCCTACGCAAACGGCGCATTTCATCGTTGCGCTGCACAAAATACTCCTCATCGTATACCTAATACGCCTCGTAGTATTTTGTTTGCGCGCCTCGAACTGCATCCGCTTGCGTAGGTCCTTTATACAAAGACTTGAAAGTTGAAAGCTTGTCTCGCTATGGCGGGGTATTAGCCTTGAGCCGAGAGCCGTGAGCAAAAAACAAAAACTTGTATTATATGAGCTTACTACTTTTGACTTTACACTTCATAATTTAGCTCTACATATATGGGTATTTTACCCAAAATGCATTGACATAATGCTATATATAGTGATATAATACAGACAGGATGGGTACGTTCTAGAAATAAGGAAAATTAACAAAGGGTGAAGGTTATGGGACATTCTGAGTGGCTCGCGTGGTTTTTAATTTTTATACAATTCCTCGCACTGTGGTACCTATATCGTAAGCTTGAGTACACAAAAATCCAAGCATATGCAAGTTCTATTTCAGGTCTTCCCAACGAGCGTGGACTGGAAGCGGTAGTGCGGTCAATCTTTGGTCATTTTCACCGCGGTTTGTTTCAAAAAATCACGGTTGTTGCCATAGACCTTGATCATTTTGGCCTAGTTAATAATCGTTACGGGCACAAAAATGGTGACAAAGTGTTGAAGGTGGCAGGAGAAATATTGCTCCACTCCACTCGTCCCGATGAAGTCGTTGGGCACCTCTATGGAGATGAGTTTGTTATTATTTTTACCGATACTTCGGATGAAGTAATACGCGAAATTATGAAACGTGCTCAGAAAAAATTTGCACAGTACCATTTTTCTTTTGCGGAGGGTGATAAGGTGAATACCAATTTCACTTATGGGACAGCCTCCACAATTTCTTGTGACGAGACGTTTGGTACCATCTACCACAGGGCCGACATGGACTGTAATGCAAGGAAAGAATTGCCAGGTGGGTCGCGATATAACCCATCAGAATTGTAGTTCTTTCGTTCTTTAATCCCCGACGTCTTGACGTTCGGGGATTTTTGCGTCATAGACAAAATGGGTAAAAAATGTACAGTGGAAGTAGGTTTCTGGACCTTTACAGAAGAAATACAAACAATCTACCAAGGAGGCTACCCATGCCAACAATCACCGGTGGGACTACAAGACCAGTAAAGAAATCAAACAACAAAAAGAGGGTACAAAAAAAACAAACCCCTTTTGGTAGTTCTTGTATGTACAAGGGAGCAAAAAAAAGGAAACTCATTGCCCTTGATACGAATATTCTTATGACAGATCCTTTGGCCATGTTTCACTTCAACGGTAAGGACCCTAAAGATGACGACAATGATATTTTTATACCACTAAAGGTATTACTGGAGCTTGATAGAAAAAAAGTTCCAAAGAAAGGAGGGGATGAGAAGCAAACAAGGAATGCTCGCACAGCTGCGAAAATGCTTTTATACCTTACAGAAAGTGTTCCAATGAGCCAAATAAAAAATGGGATTCCTTTGATAAAGCCGGGGGAGAAAATTCCCAATGGTAGAAGCAGGAAGCATTTCAAGGCGAAACTGTTTTTCGAAATGCCCAAAGAAAATGAGTTGGAAAAATTTCTTGATCCGGATAATTCTGATCATGAAATTCTACGCTCTTGTCTCAAGAAGAGAAAAGAGGATGCTGTGTTACCCGAAGGAAAAAGTCATGACTTTTTACTCGTTTCTTTTGACAACATCATGCGTATCGTTGGGTTACTCGTGGGTTTACGTGTCGAAACGTACCTGAATGAAACTCCAAGTGAAGAGAGTTTTCGTTCAAAGGGCGTACATTACTTCCCTTTGGAGTTATTGCGAAGGCAAAAGACCGAAGATGGAGAAATGCCACACCCAATACCACAGCAGGACGGAAAAAGGGAGTACGTTTTTAAAGGGAAAGAATTTGAAAACGTGGTGATGTATGAATTTCTTATTTTTGGGCGACCTCTGGATTCTGAAACGCGTCGGCAACTGGAGCCTGAGACAGAGCGGCAGTACATTGTGCTTGAGAAAGTAAACGCACAAACCGTTCATGTACGGGAACTGAAAGATTATCAGTACCAAGAAAAAGTTTTCTACGTTCATGCTATGAATGCAGAACAAAATTGCCTTGTCAATGCAATTTTGGACTACAGGACGCCCTTGGTTATTGCAGAGGGTGGAGCTGGTACAGGTAAGACTTTTATAACCCTTGCTTGTGCATACCAACAAATCAAAAATGGTGTGCATAAAATAGTTCAGGTTTCTCGTGATGCTGTTGAATCTGGGGAATCGATTGGTTTTCTTCCTGGCAGTGTGGAATCGAAAATCAAAAACTTTCTTCCTGGAGTATTGGGAGGTAGAGATACCCTCCTGCGTTTACTCTCAAAAGATATTAAGGAGAAAAAGAAGTTTTGTGCAAATGAAAAAAAAGTGGCGGAGGAAGATACACTGGCTGTCGATATAAAGACTCTACCTAAATCCAAGCGACGACAGTACCGGAGAGATAGGGTGGCAACCAAAAAAGCCGGTCAGCAAGTAAAAGGTGGAGGCTATGTAAGTGACGAGATAGCTAGACTGGAAGCCTTGTGGGTGCATCTTCAAGGGGAAGGCACGAGTTTTGAAAGCGTGAGTCTTCTTCGAGGTGCAAATATCTCTAACATCGCTTTGATCGACGAAGCACAGCACACGAAAACAAATCAAGGTAAAATGCTTGGCTCGCGTGTACAGGAAGGTGGGCAGTTAGTCCTTACGGGAAATGTGGAGCAGGATGATGTTGGTATATCTTTCCGGGATTCTGGTGTTGCGAAACTGATTGATGCAACACGTGGTACCGATTTGATGAACCTCATAACGCTTCGGACGGTTGAACGTGGGAGACTCGCTGCACGGATTGCTCAGTATTACGGGAAATAACCAGGATGCCGGTTATTTTTACAAGGTCATGTGGTAACACATGACCTTGCTTGTTTACTGATTGCATAACTACCCACGCGTGCTACAGTTTATATATTAGTACTCACTCATATACTTATGGAACCTCAAACATTATCGGCATATATTGCCAAACAAATCGAACAAAGAGTTTCAAAGAAAGACATTCTAGAACAGCTTGTTGCGGTTGGTTGGTCTGAAGATGAGGCTAGTACAGCATATGCACAAGCACTTGTGGATGGAGGAGTGCCCGTGCCACAGAAAGGAACACGCGGACTCTTTGCAAAAAAATCAAGTACGGTAGAAGTGGTGTTAAACCTTTTTTCTTTCATACTGCTTGGTATTATTACAACTGCGCTTGGAACACTCTACTTTAAAATAATTGAGCACTTTTTCCCAGACCCACTCCAGTCTGTGTACTACTACGGTGGAGCAAGTAATGCGATACACTACGCAATGGCAGGACTCATCATAGGAGTACCGTTGTTTGTGATGGCTATTCGTATGTGGTTTAAGAAGTTTCGGGAAGAGGAGAATAAGGTTGAGTCAAATCTCACAAAATGGGTTACGTACCTCGTACTCCTTGTAGCTGCGGTAGTTATTGTGGGTGACCTCATCACCATTTTGTACACGTTCTTGCAAGGAGAAATAAGTATTCGCTTCTTCCTTAAGGGTATCACAGTATTGGTACTCGCTAGCTCTATCTTTGGCTTTTATTTCCTTGAACGAAAGAAAATACAATATCGAGGTGACATACAACGCACGTCATTCCAAATGTTTGGCTGGGGCCTCGTGGGTATTACACTCTTGGGAATTATTCTTGGGTTTGTTGCGACCGGCTCACCCGCAAGTGAACGAGATCGAACATTTGACGCTCGACGATCAAGTGACCTTGATGAACTGGCGATGTGTGTTAACGGCTTTGCAAATCAGTTTGAGCGTCTACCATCAAATCTCTCGGAATTGGAGAAAAATAGCTCGCTCTCGTACTGTGCAAACAGACGTGATCCTGAGACAGGTGCTCAATACGAGTATCGCGTGGTTAGGCCACTTGAGACGAGAGAAGGGTTGAGTACCGGAGGATTTGAACTTTGTGCAACATTTGCACTTCCGTCAGAAACACAACAAACTACGCGATATATGGATGCGGGTTCAAAATGGTATACCCATGATACTGGAAGAACTTGTTATCAAGAAGAAGTTAGCTTTAGAAGCACACTAATTCCAGCTTCATCCGGAAAGTTTTAAGTGCACTTAAACTCAAACGTATGCTGTCGCATATCTATGCAGATTTTCCGCGACTCGGTAACTTTTACCCGCCACGGCGGGCAGGCTCGCAAACTCGGTACTACGGTTTTGATTGCGTTGTACTCGTTTGTATGGTATTACAGGTGTCCTGGGATTACCTATACAATCATGAATCCCGTTAGAGACGAGAAAGCGTAGAAGAACACACCTACAGAAAGTATCATGAATAACGTACAGGAAACAAATATTATCAGTTTAACCGACGGTCACTTCGTGACCTGTCTCTAACGGGATGAAAAATAGAGATCAAACCTACATATTCGGTACGCATGCTGTTTTTGAGGCACTTACCCGAGCACCAGAGACTGTACAGCATGTCTATTTTGTCGGTGGACGTGAGGCAGAAAAAATTAGAGCGAAAGTTGAAGAACTGTCCGTTACTTTTGACCGATGTGATGAAGATCACCTTCCTCGGGATGTGGGTAAGGATGCAGTACATCAAGGTGTGGTGGCTCGTGTTTCTCCCAACAAAATACTCAAACCATATAAACCTTTTATTGAGGGTCTTACTATTACGGATACTACTGCACTTGTCGTACTTAACGAGCTTACTGATCCTCATAATGTCGGAGCAGTGATACGTAACGCTGCAGCGTTCGGCATTTCAGGCGTTTTGATACCTGAGTACCGACAAGCACCCGTCACTGGCACGGTCGTGAAAGTGTCTGCTGGCATGGCGTTTGCATTACCTTTGGTGACGATAGGAAACGTTAACACAACATTGCGTGATTTGAAGGAACGAGGTTTCTGGATATATGGACTTGCTGGAGATGGTGATACAAGTATTCCTGATGAAAACTTTACAAAACCATCAGTATTTGTGCTTGGGAATGAGGGCAAAGGCCTTCGTGAAAAAACTGAAGATGTGTGTGACTTCCGACTCTCCATACCTATTGAGAAAGAAGTGGAATCTTTGAACGTTGCTTCAAGTTCTGCGGTGGTGTTCTATGCGTGGAAATCGTACCACACGAAAGGTAAAAAAAGTGTATAGTACGCACATGTGTTTTTGGTAGTACTACTACTGCTTAGACAAGCTTTTTATACATATAATCTGTCTCTGTCAAAATGAAGAAATTTTTCAATTATTTTTTTACCACGCTTGGAGTTATCTTTTTTATACTTCTCTGTGTACTTGCGTACCTTTGGTTTGCAGACCCGTTTAATGTTCGCCCGCTTATCTCACTCATGACTTCAGACTCGGAATTTTCCGGGGAGCAGCAAGCTCGGCCTACTGGTGACAATACAGAAACTTCTTCACTTGAGAAAAATTCAAAGCTTTCCCCAGAGCAAGAATCTGCTCTTAGGGCAATAGGTATTAACCCTGAATCACTTCCAAGTACCCTCACTCCTGAAATGGAAGCTTGTTTTGTTGCGACACTTGGTTCTGCCCGAGTAGCTGAAATCAAAGGAGGTGTAAGTCCCACGCCTCAAGAAGTGTTTGCGTCACGCAGTTGTTATGAGTCCCGTTAGAGACCAAAACTGTAATGTTTCTGAAAGTAGTTTCAAATATAGAATATGATACATATGCCAAAAATTACTAATTTAACCGACGGTCACGTTGTGACCTGTCTCTAACGGGATGAAAACGCTCCTTGTTGGTAATACCAAATGTCATGCAGCAACAAGACTGCAAGAAGAATTTTTTAAGAGAGGTTTGCAATTTGAAATGGTATCACCGACTGATGTTATTTTTTCCGTAACTAATAACCAAACTTCGGTAACCGCAAATGATGGTAGAAATATTCTTGAGTACGATGTGTATTTTTTTCGTGGTTTGGGCGAACTTGCGAGTGAAATGGCAGTTATTGCAAATTATCTACGTAAGCACAACAAGGTGATCGTTGAAGATGTATTTGCAACCCGCGCAACCTATTTTGATAAGTTCTTACCGACTATGGTGGATGATGGGATACCAGTACTTGACTATCGGCTTATTTTTTCTTCTCACCGCAATGTACTCAATGCCCTAGAGTACCCTATCATTGCAAAAAGTCTTGAGGGTAGTATGGGTATAAAGGTGCGGTTGTTGCACAACAGAAGTGGGCTGGATGATTTTATTCAGACTTTTAATTTTCCTATACTTCTACAGAAATATATCCCCATCCAATTTGACTATCGAGTGATAGTTATAGATGGGGTTGCTCTTGGAGTAATGAAGCGATACAACGAAGGTGAAGATTTTCTTACCGTGCGAGCTGGAGGGAGGCGAGAATGTGTAGAGCTTCCAGAGCAAGCTATCGACCTAGCCGTACACGCGACACAGGTAGCAGGACTCTCCGTCGCTGGAGTTGATTTACTGGAGCACGAAGGCACGTACTATCGCATAGAGGTAAACATGTCACCGCAATTTCGCACTTTTGAAAGGGTGACACAGATTAATGTGGCAGGTGCAATTTGTGAGATGCTACAAAGAAAATATCAACAGCACTTTATGCCAGTGACAGGTCAGTATACAAATCAACATGCTTCATTTGTTGCAGAACCATAGCGGGTATGGACGCAATATCTCCTTCTCCTGCAACTATTTTTTGAAGGACCTCTCTTTTCGGCACACCTGACGCAAAGACGATTGCTTGTTCGACATGTCGCGTAAGGTACGTAACTGTTGTAGTAATTCTTTTTGTATATGGGTTTTTCTCTGGTGATGACTCATATCCAACTGCACATTTTTTTTCATCAAGGAACAGTTTTTCAAAATCTTTGGTATTTTCAGGCATAGGAAGAATCCCTGATGTATGGCCATCAGGTCCAATACCCATAGTGGCAAGTACGACCCCGTCTCTATGACTAATATGCCAATGTTTAAGCGCAAGATCGAAACGTTTTGCTGTTTCTTCAAGTGTTTCGTTTGCACGAGGACGAGGATCAAGAACAGGGACACCAAGCTCCGCTACTTGTGAAAAAAAAGAAGTTCGTTCCAGTATTGAAAAATTACTTTCGTCTTGATCAAAGGTATACCTTTCATCAAGTACAGAAATGGTGTGGTGTGAAGAAAGAATTTTTGCATGCAGGTAGTTCACAAGCGTTATCGCGCTACCTCCAGAAAAAAGAAGCAAAATGTGTTTATCTTTTTGTTCCTCAAGAGCTTTCTCAAGCGCGTCTCCCGCTTCGTCCATTGGCGACTCACTCACATGTAGTTTCAACATATTATGATTGTTTTTTATCTTCTGGCAGGGTACACTCGTGTCCTCCAAACTGGTTACGCATAACCGAGATAAGTTGACCCTGATAATTTGGATTTGTACAACTTTTTGTTCGGGCGGTAAGTGCTCCTTCAATGACGTCAACCGGAATTCTCATATCTTTCGCTGTCTCGACAGTCCAGAGACCCTCTCCGCTTGCTTGTGCACTTCCGGTAATCGCTTCCAAGTCTTCTCCGTACATCTCAAATCCTTTCAAGAGCCACCCCACAAGACGTGATTCTATGACACTGCCATGGTTGTAAAGATTTGCAATCGCAGTAAGTGGAAGCGGCTTTTCAAAGTGGGCTTGCTGTAACATATCAAAACCTTCCGCAAGTGCTTGCATCATTCCGTACTCGATACCGTTGTGTACCATTTTTACAAAATGTCCTGAACCGGTACTTCCAATGTAGGCGTAGCCATTACGGACTGCAAGATCTTTAAAAAGAGATTCGTAGTTATTGTAGTGCTCTTGTTTTCCACCTACCATGATACATGCGCCATCTTTTGCACCACCAGGTCCGCCACTTACTCCCGCGTCTAAAAAAGCAATACCCATAGCTTCAAACTCTTTGTGACGACGTATCGTCTCTCTAAATGGTGAGTTACCGCCTTCAATAATAGTATCGCCTTTTTCAAGGTGTAGCTTTAATTCTTCAAGCACCGTTTCAACGACATGATGAGGCACCATGAGCCATACGGTCCTAGGTGCAGGGGTGTTTTCTATAAGTGCATCTAAGGTATTCACTACGGTTGCACCCAATTTTTCTGCTACTACTCGTGCTTCAGGATTACTGTCATACGCAGTGACGGTATGCCCTCGACTAATAAGTCGTTCTACCATATTTCGTCCCATTTTGCCGAGTCCTATGTATGCAATGTTCATAGTGCCATCTTATATTACTGTAACAATAATGATTCCTCAATCTCTTTTTTAAGTTTTGATTCTGGTCCGAAACTTCCAGAAGCGTAAGAAAGTGGTACAACGTCCTCCCATAACTCAAGTATGGCAGTGATGTATTTCCACGCTGCATGTTGCTCTTTGTTGCTCACAAACAAGGTTTGGTCGCCACAGAGTGCATCAAAAAGTACTTCTTCATACGGGTCTGAAATAAGTTTTCGATCTTCTGGAGGTGTCGTTGTACGGTCAAAGAGTAATTCTCTTGGTTGTAGTTCGTACTTAAGGCCCTGCTTGCGAACCCAGAATTGCACAGAAATTTTTTGTTCTGGTGAGATGGTGAAGCGAACAATATTTTGATGGTTATGTTTTTCTCCCTCGTTACAAACACAGTTTTTTGCAGAGCGAAATCGTACCGTTATTGCCGTTTCACTTTTTGATAATGATTTGCCGTGTTCTAAATAGAAGGGAACTCCTTGCCATCGTGGGGTATCAAGGAACGCTTTCACCAAAAAGTATGTTTCAGTTTTTGAGCCTTTTTCTACATCTTTCACGTATTGATACCCTTCGTATTGTCCCTTCACAATATCGGTCAAACTCTCACGGTGTGTTGGTATGCGCAACGCCTCTAAAATCTCTGCACGTTTTTGGCGCAGATTAGAAGCTTCAAGTTTTTCGGGATGATCCATGGCTATGAGGGTGAGCATTTGAAGAATGTGATTTTGTCCCATATCTCTGAGTGCACCAACTTTGTCAAAAAAAGCTCCTCGGGTAGTGACGTCGATGGTTTCATAAAGGGTAATGTAAACAGACTCTATGTTTTCATTGTTCCACTTATCCTCAAAGAGCACATTTGAAAAACGGAATGCAATGATATTTTGGAGTGCGCTTTTAGCAAGATAGTGGTCAATACGATAAATTTGTTCCTCGTGAAAAAGTTTACTCAGTTTTTCATCAAGGTGCTGGGCGTTTTCGAGGTTGCTACCGAAAGGCTTTTCAACCAAGATGCGTGTCCATCCATCTCCAACCATACACGGTTGCTCCAGTTTAACGTTGGCTAACTGTTCAAAAATAGCATCATAAAACTGTGGAGGGACTGCGAGATAAAAAAGTTTGCTTGAGCAGGTGCCTATACGTTCATCGTAGGCTTCTAGAATTTTTTTTGTGCGCTCAAATGCTGCAGGTTCATCAAAATTTCCTTGTGTGTATTCAATAATACTTAGAAAATCCTCAATACTTTTTTGTGTGTACTGCTTGCCTTTTGCTTCTATATGTTTTCTTACGAATTCTCGATATCCTGCCGTATCAAGAGAACTTCTTGAGAAAGCGAGTATGTAAAAACGTTTTGGAAGGACGCCTTTCTCAAATAAATCAATAAGAGCCGGTAAAAGTTTCTTTTGAGCCAAATCACCTGTTGCGCCAAGCAGGATAAATGCGGTTGCATTTTTAATTGTGACGCATTGTCCCATGTGCTAATACTACCATGATATATCAGTGTTTCCATGGTAGACATGTATGGGTTTTAATGGAGTACACGTGTATACTGTTACCCATGAATGCGAACAAAGCTAGCTTACTCGGTGTTTATGTTGTTGTGCTCGGAGCAGTTTTTGTAGGTGGAATATATGTGGGACAGAACCAACTCGCCGAGTCAGAAAAAGTTTCAACCCTTGATAATATTCAAGGAGATGTGCTGACTGCGCAAATAGGTGGTGCAGGTGAAAAGTTTGACTTTACACCGTACTGGAGAGTATGGAATACGCTTGAGCGAAAGTTTATTCCTTTCGGAACGAGCACTGCGGAAGAAATTCCCGCAGAGGATAGGGTCTATCGATCTATAGAGGGTTTGGTAGCGAGCTACAATGACCCATACACAGTTTTTATGCGTCCTCAAGTTTCAGAAGATTTTAAGATCGCAACAAAGGGTTCACTCGAAGGCATCGGTGCAGTTATAGGTGAGCGGGATGGCGGACTCGTGGTGGTGGGACCACTTACAGGATCGCCCGCCGAGTCTGCGGGACTTGTCTCGGGGGACAAAATACTCAAGATAGATGGAGTGGAGACAGGTGGCATGCTTGTTGACGATGCGGTTAAGCTTATCCGTGGGGAAGGTGGTACCGAAGTGGTGCTCTCTATACAGAGTGAAGGGCAAGAACCTCGTGATGTCTCCATAATTCGAGGAACGATTGAGATACCTTCTACAGCCCATACGGTGATAGAACGTGAAGTGCCTGTAATTGCGGTAGCTTCAAATAATGACACGCCAGGTACTCCAGCTTCTACAGAACCATCTCCTGAACCAGCTGAAACAGAAGTCCAAGATTTTTATCTTCTGCAACTTTTTAGTTTTTCTCAAACATCAATCGCTTCTTTTGAACGAGAACTTACGTCTTTTGTAGAAAGTGGCGCATCATCACTTATTCTTGATTTGCGGGGAAATCCTGGTGGATATATTGAATCAGCCATACAGATAGCGAGTTGGTTTTTACCCGAGGGTGCAGTCGTGGTGCGTGAGTATAGTGGTCCAGAAAAGAAAGAGATTGTACATACTTCGCACGGAAGGATGTTGTTTAAAGAGTCGGTTCCGCGTGTAGCGATATTAGTTGACCAAGGAAGTGCTTCTGCTTCTGAAATTCTTGCGGGAGCATTACAAGAGCATGGTGTTGCAACACTAGTCGGAACCAATACTTTTGGAAAAGGTTCCGTGCAAGAACTTGTAAGTATTACTGACGAGCTGTCGCTTAAGGTGACCGTTGCTCGATGGTATACACCGAATGGTGTTTCTATCTCAAATGGGGGACTAACACCTGATATACAAGTTGATCCAAAATCAGCAACATCAAGCGATCCTTGGGTGGATGCAGCTATTGACTTTCTCGCTTCATAAAAGCACGTATCAGCAAAATGACATACGTGGTAGAATTACAAGATGAGAGTCACACACGTAACACTAGCAGTAGCAAGCGGAATTGCACTCGTGGGGATTATAGGGATGGTGTATATTGCGAATACTCAAACTGTTCCTCAACAGGAAGTAAAAAGTACACCTATAACCACTTCTCCACCAGATGTTCAAAATCTACCTGATGAATTAGAAGAAAAACCATTCGTAGAGGATGCTATTCGTGCTGGAGCAACACTTAGTCTGCGTGACCAAAACCTGCAAGAGGTGCCACCGTATGTATTTGAACGCCTCGGTATAGAAAAGCTTGATCTGTCTCACAATACACTTGAGGGAGCGCTTCAAGCAGAGATTCGATTTCTTTCAGAATTGGTAGTGCTTGACCTCTCGTATAATGCGTTTACCGGAGTACCTGCAGAGATAGGTCAATTGAATAACCTAAAAGTTTTGAATCTTTCCCATAACAATCTTACCGGTTTGCCCTACGAAATTGGTAATCTTCAAAATCTCACACAGCTTGATCTTCGAGGTAATAGCGCTGTTTCAAAAAATGATATTGAAATAATTCGTGAGCGACTTCCAGAGTCTACAGAAATACTTGTAGACTAGCAATATACAAGCAAATCATTTTAGTTGAACTACAGGGCAAGCCCGCACACATACAAAGGTCTTGTATGTAAAACATCATTTTTTAAAAGTGATGTTTATATATTAACAAAGACATGAACTTGGTACATTTTTGATTACCGATGGGCAAGCCCGCACACCAAGTCTCCTACTGCACAGTTTCACTGTGCGTGCCGTAGCACAGTAGGAGACTTGGTGTGCGGGCAAGTCCAAATCCTTCTGGCAGAGGAAGCTCCTCCTCAAGTTCGAGTTCATGAGGAACAAGCAAGCTCACGCTGAGCATCAGTAAGAAGCCGATACAAAAAGAAATACCATACTGCAGGTATTTCTTTTCTTTACGAGCGTGGAAAATAATACTGGGACCAAGATCACGAAAAAGTACGTACAAAAAACCGCCAGCAGAAAAGGCAATAAGCGGACCAGAAAAACGTTCAGTTGCCACAAGTGTCGCTGCAAGAAGTACACCAACAAGAATAGTGGATGATACGGCAAAGTTCCATAGAAGCGCTTTGCGTGCAGTGTACCCAGCTTCTTTTAAAATGAAAAATTCTGATATCTCCTGCACTATTTCATGTAGAAAAATACCTGCTGCGGTACCATAGCCGACAACAGGGGAAACTAAAAATGCGGGTACGAGGGTGAGTCCATCGTGTATGTTGTGTACCGCATCTACCATCATCATTCTTCGAGCATCAAGGATGCCGTGCGGATGATCACAATCTACCTCGTGGTGGTGGTGGGTGTTTTCCGGCAGTAGTCGTATAACGCCTTCTAGGAGTACTGCTCCAAGAAAAAACGCAAATACTGTAGTGTACGTCATCCCACCCTCATGGAATACTTCAGTGAGTAGTCCAAAAATAATTACCACGAACACTCCTGCTGCAAGAGCAATCAAGTATCGTAAGCGTGGCGCAAGCCAGTCACCAATAGTTTTCCAAGCAAAAATAGCCCCACTGAGTGAAGCGAGCATAATAAAGATTGCTGAAATCAGTATGAGTGAAATATTCATATGGATAGATCTTATAGAGCAGTGTAACCTAATTTGTCATGTAAGCCACTATGAGATAGTGTATATAATGAAAATACCGACAGATAATTTAAAATTTTTAATTTACAATTCGTAATGAATTTTTAATGTTTAAAATTAAAAAGTGTTTTAAGAATCGAGAAAAAAATTAAAACATTGTGTCATTCACTAAAAATTAAAAATTTCAAATTAAAAATTATCCCGTAGAGACGATACATATGTAATAAACAGAGTAATGTGTACTGAAAGGAAAAACAGAATATACATGATATTTATTAGACTAACCGACGGTCACTTCGTGACCTGTCTCTAACGGGATGAAAAACTTTCTAGAAGAATTTAAGCAGTTTGCCATGCGAGGCAATGTGGTTGATTTGGCAGTTGCTGTGGTGGTGGGCGGTGCTTTTGGTAAGATTGTCACTTCGCTCACGAATGACATTATCATGCCCGTGATTGGGTATATTACAGGAGGAATTGATTTTAGTGATTTACGATGGACGTTGAAAGAATCGGTGAATGATGCTCCTGCGGTAACGGTACAGTATGGATTTTTTATAAACTCAATTATTACCTTTCTCATAGTGGCTTTTGTCATTTTTCTCGTTGTGAAAGGTATGAATGAAATTCAAAAACAAAAAGATTTGGTTATTGCTAAAACTCTTAAAAAAGCTCAAAAAGAAGAGGAGAATCTGAAGAAAGAATCTGAAGAAGAAGAAAAAGCTATACTGTCAAAACAGGAACAGTTGCTTACTGAAATTCGCGATTTACTTTCAACAAAAAAGTAAATATCTCCTTTTCAACTTGTACTTTCTGAGTTTAGTTCCAGGTCTGCCATGGACTATATTGTGTATGTAAACTCAAAACATTTTCACACTATTTTGAAAGAAACAGCAACCCGTTAACGTAGTACACTGATGATATCGTGGCAGATTGTACCGGACAGACCGACGAGGAAATAATGATTCGCGTGAGCACTGAGCGCGAAGCCTTTGCGTGCCTTGTTGATAGGTATGAAGAAAAGTTACTTCGCTATCTCAAGCGTATAATGCCGGGACTAGGTGAAGAAGCCCATGATGTCTTGCAGGAAGTTTTCATAAAAGCGTATGTCAATGTGCAGGGGTTCGATACAGCACTTTCCTTTTCCTCATGGATATACCGCATAGCCCATAACGAAGCAATAAATTGGCTCCGTAAGAAAAAAGTCCGTCCGGACACAGTAGCACTGGGAGATGATGACTTTCAAACATTTGCACATAGTATGGAAGTGTCACGTGGTACGCATGAGTATACGCTCACCAAAGACGCGGTTGCACGAACTCTCTCGCATATGCCTGAAAAATATTACACCGTTCTCGTTCTACACTTTCTTGAGGGGAAAAGCTATGAGGAAATAAGTGACATTCTTACCACACCAAGTGGAACAGTAGCGACACTTATACATCGTGCGAAAAAACAATTTAGCAGTATGCATGAACAACATGATTGACGAGCAAAACAAAACAGAGGCGCCACACTTGAGCAAAAAGATTTTGGATCTGATTGAACAAAAAGGCTTGAACCCAAAACCAAAGTGGCACTTTTTTGTTCGTGAGTGGGTAGTGTGGGGAATGGTGTGTGTGGCACTGCTCATAGGAAGCTTGGCAACAGCACTTACGATATACATTGGAAACGCATCACGTTTTATGGAACACCACATACTCTTTTCTGACCTGTTGTTTCTTTTTCGTTTGGTGCCGTTTCTATGGTTGTTTCTCTTGTGTATAGCAATTTTTTATACGGTCTATGCGCTTCGTGAGACTCGTCGTGGATACCGATGGAGTTCCTCGTGGCTCGTGGCGCTTGCTGTCGGTGTAAGTATTTTGATAGGGTCAAGTGCACATGCATTAGGGGTAGGTGAAGCAATTGACCGCTACTTACTCACCGAAATGCCAATGTATAGACCCCTTACGAATTTTCAACCGAAAATGTGGATGGATACAGATCAGGGTGTTATCGCGGGGACGGTCACGAATGTTGAAAAAGAAACATTTACGTTACAAAAATTGGATGGTGAAGTACTCAAGGTTGTGATTATCACTGAAAATGATAACCACCCGTTCAGAATGCCACATGAGGGCATGCGGGTACGAGTAGTCGGTACAACAACCATAGAGGGAGGAGAAAATGTGTTTAAATCCACACTGGTTCAGCCGTTTCATGGACGTGGTGGTCCTTTGACTAATCATGTACGAATATCCCAACCTTCTGAAATGAAAGAAAGATAGAAAAACGAACGTAGTAAGCAAGTAGAATCAATTAATAATTCATTTAACTTATATGAAAAAAATTACAACACTAGATGCGCGACTACTTAGTTTTTCCGCAGTAGCAGCTATTATAGGAGCAGGACTTGCAGGAGCGGTAGGAGTGTCTGCATTTTATGACACAAACACCATAGGATTTCGTGGTCAGGTAAGCGCAGAAACACGTGAAGCGTTCAACCAAGCTCTTGAAGAGGGTGATTACGAATCATGGTTAGAAATAGCGTCTACTCAGTGTAAACAAGGACTCACTGAAGAACGTTTTACAGCAATGTCACAACGACACAATGAGCAGATGGAGCGACATGAGGAACTTGCGAAAGTTTTGGAAGAAAACGATTTTGAGGCATGGTCTGATTTTATATCTGAATCAGAAGATTGGGGAAGAGGAAAAATACGTGAAGTGGTAACAGAAGAAAATTTCCCTACGTTTGTTGCAATGCATGAGGCAATGGAGGCAGGTGATATAGTACGTGCAAATGAGCTCCGCGAAGAATTAGGACTTGAAATGCCAAATCGTGTAGGTCAAGGATTTCAACGAGGGCTACATCGAGGAATGATGCGAGCAGATTTTCAAGAGTAATTAAAGGGTTTACAAATAATTTTTAGAAAAGTCGCAAGAGAAATCTTGTGACTTTTTTATCTTTTTTTTCTGAATTACGCTGTCTTTTTTGCATAATTTTTTTGACATAAAACCTAGGATTTGCAATGTGGAAAATAGGTAGAAGTACCTCTGTGACGTAGTGATACAATATATGTGATAAATTGCGCAATTTCTCTGCGTTTTTTAGCTGGTATATGTCAATGTCATCACGGTCAAATCACACAAAAAACCATACGGTTATACTCAAACCTAGGGGTGTGTATGCGCCGTCATGCCAAAAAAATGGCTCAGTATCAAGCTATAGTAACATTGCTCTACATTCAAAACCTAAGCCTCCACCAAACATTCCTCAAAAACTTTACTTGGCGTCCTCAAGGGATTCTCCCCAAAGACGAGTATCATCAGAAATTTTTTCTCATGACAGGTCACCTGCAAGTAGTTTGTTGGTTCGTTTTGGTATTGACAGCTACCTTGGTCGTATGGTGACACAAATATTGATTTTGCTCATACTTTTTCAACCCGTCTACGTAGCGATGGGTATGGAGCTTGAAGATACCCCAAGTACTCCTCTTTCTCAAACAACGGAAGATGTGGGGAATGATTCTAGTGAGGTGGTAGATGATTCAGGTGCTGAAATAGCTGACTCGATAGTGCCTGAAGCGGACGTGTATGATGCAGAAGAAGATTCTACCCCAGAGACTGAAGAGGTAGTTACCAATGGAGAAGAGGTGACCCAAACTAGTAACGACGATATAGACGCTGTTTCTGAAACTGGCGAAGGGGTGACTGATTCGCCAGAAGAAGATGCAGTAGTCGATGTTCATGACACTGAGGAAAATGTGACCGTTACAGATGAGGAAACACCTCCGTCTGACGACGGTTTTGAAGACGAAGGTGCTACCGAAAACGAAGTCACAGGTGATGTGGGTGCTAATACTGCAGGTACTGATGAAAACGACGTCGTTACCGACGTCGACGATGAGTCTTTAGAAGATAGCGCGACAACGACTGATGAAGTTTTTGATGGAGAGGTACCTGTGGTGCACAACATGGAGAATAAGTATGTTTTTGGCGAGGGAGATTGTACCTTGGTGTCTGATGGGGAATTCTACTGTGTTGCTGCAGGTCCAGAACGGCAGGTGTCGAGTGAAGATCCTCGCGTGTATGCAGAAAAGGACAGGGAAGGTGACAAAGAAATATTTTACTTTGATGGTATTGAGATTCATCGTATTACGAACAATAGCTACGATGATTTTGCTCCAGTGTTTGACGATGAAACCTTGCGCATTGTTTGGCAAGCAATGTTGAACGATCGTCTACAAATTATGATACATGAGATACCTACCAAGACGACGCGCCAAGTTACGAAAAACAGGCAAAACAGCACGAACCCAAGTATTGCGGGAGACACCATTGTTTGGCAGGAATGGATGGATACCAACTGGGAAATCATGATGACCGACATAGATGATATTGGGCAAGAGTTTGACATAGAACAGCTTACCGACAACGTGGTGCATGATATGTTTCCAGCTGCGTATGACGGACTTATCACCTGGCAAAGCGAACGAGGCTCTTCGTGGGAGGTTGTGGTGTACGACATGCGTACCGAAAAAAAACATACACTTGAAAAAAATGAGGGGACAAAGTATGAAAACCCACGCTTTGCTCTTCTGTTTGATTCAAAGCACGACAATGGTGATGTAGAAACTATTGGGTACGATCTCGACACGGGAGAAATGACTGAGCTTGGCACCAAGGCAAACCCACAGCCGTTTGTACCAAAAACTCCGAGAGATGAAGTACCGGAAGCTATACCGCAAGGAACGAATTCGATAAGCACCAGTACGAAAGAAGATACCGATTCTGATGCAGATCCTGTAATTGAATAGTGCAGTAGTATGAAGGAGTTTATTGTTCACAAACTATCCCGTATATGGCAACACCTCTTTGTGAGGCGTTTTGTGCTTCTCTTGGGGGTACTTCTGCTTGTGCTTATAATTGTTTTCCATAATCCAATAGCACGGTTCCTCGGCATCACTCGCGTAGTAGCTGCTACCTACCAGATGCAGACGGGTTATTATGTGGGAAGCGGATCTTCAAATGAGATTTCCGGGCTTGGGTTTACCCCCGAGGTGGTAATACTGAAAGCTGACACCGCAGGGGGTACGGGCGCTATTATGAAAACTATTGGTATGCCAAAAAATAATGTGGCGTACTTGGGTGTTGCAACAGCAGACAATACCACGGCTCAAATACAATTTACTCCAAACGGTTTTATCGTAACAGGTACACTTTCCGATACGGTTAACAACCGTTACACATGGGTGGCGTTTTCTGGTTCTGATTGTAGTGCTGGTGGACAACTATGTGTGGGGAGATATACAGGTGACGGTAACGCGACTCAGGCGGTACCGACAGGGTTTGACCCCGACTTGGTCATCGTGAAGCAATCAACAGCTGTTTTGGCAAACTGGCGCTCAAGTAGTATGCCAGACAATTACGCTCAATTTTTCTCAGCGACTCTCGAAAACAGCACCGGTGCATATTTTACGACACTTGACGCAACAGGGTTTAGTGTAGGTGCGACGAACAATGCTGTTGGGGGTATTTACTCCTACATGGCATTTAAAGAAGTGGCGGGTGTTATCGATGTTGGTACCTATACTGGAAATACAAGTGACAACAGAAGCATTCCTGATGTTGGCTTTCGTCCCGACTGGCTGTTTACCAAGAACGCCAATGCTACGGTGGGTGCTGTGTACTCGCTCAACGAATCCTACGGTGACAGCTCAAGCTACTTTGCCGATACGGCGAACTTAATAAATGCAGTACAGGCTCTGGAATCTGACGGGTTTCAAGTAGGGACTAGTAATACCGCAAACGGAAACGGGAATACGCACTACTACGCTGCCTTTGGTGGTGCTGTTGACCATAGTGCTCAAGGGACGTTTACAGCAGTTTCGGGTACCTATGTTGGAGATGGTAATGCACGAGTTATATCGAATCTTGGTTTTGCACCAGACTTAGTCATTGTGAAAGCAAGCTCTACGGAACAAGCGGTGTTCTCAACAAGTATGATGGGGGGTGATTCCACAGCATACCTCGGTGTTGCAACCGCGAACTTTGCGGGAGGTATCACAACGCTCTCACCTAACGGCTTTACGATTGGTAGTCATGCAACCGTCAACACAAATGGTGTCGAGTATGTGTGGACTGCGTACGGCAATGCCTGGAACCCCAAGACAAATACTGGGTCGCAAGATTTTGTTATTGGTGCCTACTATGGAAATGGGTTAGACAACAGAAGTATTACTCGTTTACCGTTCAGTCCTGATTTTCTAACAGTAAAGACAAGTGGTGCTACGCAAGCTGTGTGGCGTTCAAGCGAGCATGTTGGTGACGTATCAAGTTATTTTCATGCATTAGCCGATGGTGCAAATCAAATTCAAAGTTTAACCGTTGATGGTTTTCAAATAGGTACTCTTGCGAACGTGAATACTGCAGCCAGCTTATATTGGTACTTCGGGTTTGCAACAGGGACAAACTTTGCAGTAGGTACCTACAGCGGTACCGGCGTGGCACACAATGTCGATACAAGCTTCGCGCCAGACCATGCATGGGTGAAGCAAACTGGTGCAGTACAAGGGGTTCTGCGTACGGCGAGTACCACAGGAGCGACGTCGTTTCCTTTTTTAAACACTGCGTTGGTGCAGGACGCCCTCACTGGTTTTTATGCGAACGGTTTTTCAGTGGGGACGGGGGTGGAAGCAAACACACTTGGGGTTAATAACTACCGATATGTAGTGTGGGCTGATACTACAAGCCGTGGTACCGCAACATACAAAACGCAAACAGGATATTACGTTGGAGATGGAGGAGTGAAGGAGATAAGCGGACTTGGCTTTACTCCTGACATGGTAATTGTTAAAGCGAACACCACAGCCGGAACGGGTGCTGTTTGGAAAACCGTGGCCATGCCCCAAAACAACACTGCCTACCTCGGGAGTGCGACCGCTGACAATGCGGCAGGACTCATCGTGTTAACCAATGATGGATTTCGTGTAGCAGGAACAGGAATTAATGATTTAAACAATCGTTTTACATGGGTTGCATTTAGTGGATCTGAGTGTTCTTCGGGAGGGACCTTTTGTGTAGGGCGCTACACAGGAGACGGTGGTGCGACGAAGGCCATCCCTTCTGGATTTCAGCCAGATTTGGTGTGGGTGAAGCGCTCTACCGCTGTTCTCCCCACGTGGCGCTCAAGTGTGATGCCAGTCAACTATGCCCAGTATTTTTCCGCAACAGTAGAAGATACCACAGGGACATTCTTTACGACCCTAGATGCAAATGGTTTTACAGTTGGGACGACGCACAACGTGAATGCAGGTATATATTACTTTGCCACGTTTAAAGAATCGGTAGGAGAAGTGGATGTAGGTACGTATGCCGGAAATACGAGCGATAACAGAAGCATCGGAAGTGTCGGTTTCCGCCCTGATTGGTTATTTACTAAAAACGCAAATGTTGCAGTGGGTGCAGTCCACTCGCTCAATGAATCCTATGGAGACAGTTCAAGCTATTTTGCCGATACGGCGAACTTGATAAATGCAGTACAGGCTCTGGAATCTGACGGCTTCCAAGTAGGAACGAGCAACACAGCAAACGGAAACGGGAATACGCACTACTACGCTGCCTTTGGTGGAGCTACTCCTCACGTTGCAAACGGCACGTACCAGATGAATTCGGGTTCATATGTTGGTACAGGGAACACGCTCGTATTTTCTGATCTTGGCTTTGAACCAGATCTGGTAATAATTAAAGGAAACACTACACAAGCAGGAGTATTTTCAACAAGGATTATGGGTGGAAATTCAACCGCGTACCTTGATTCACCAAACGCAAACTTCGCAGAAGGTATTACCTCCTTACAATCGGAAAGTTTCTCTATTGGTACCGACGCAACGGTTAATACCCCCGGGGTCACGTACTACTGGACGGCGTTTGGAAATGCATGGAATCCGGATACCAACTCTGGCGCAGCGGATTTTGTTATTGGTGCGTACTACGGCAATGGAATTGATAATCGCAGTATTACACATTTACCTTTCAGTCCAGACATGCTCACCATAAAGAATAATGGGGTGAGTGGCGGTGTGTGGCGTTCAACAGAACACACGGGAGATCTTTCAAGTTACTTTACCGCGACACTTGATGGAGTGAATTTAATTCAGACTTTAAACACAGATGGTTTTCAGGTTGGTAACGCCTCAAACGTAAATGCTACTGCAAACATGTATTGGTATTTTGGATTTGCAACATCAAGTACGTTTGCACTTGGAACATACAGCGGTAACGGCACCAGTCAAGACATCACTGTTGGTTTTCAACCATTTCATCTTTGGATAAAACGCACGACTGCAACACAAGGTGTATGGCGATTTTCTGACATAGTTGGAGATGGAGCACTTCCCTTTATCAATAGTGGCTCTGTTGCCGGCGCAATTACAGGAACAACTTTTAATGGTTTTTCTCTGGGAAGTGCTGCTGAGACGAACGCAAACGGCATCAACAACTACCGATATGTAGCGTGGCAGAAAAGTATCTTGCACCAGGTTCACTACCACTGGCGGGAAAACAATGGGAATGAAGCCGAGGCGACTTCGGCAACAGGTGGAGTAGAGGATACCCCGTTGTCGAGTACGAAAATGGGAAGACCGTACCGACTCCGTCTGGAAGTTTCAAACGAAGGAGAGGTCAACACCAACGCGAAAGCTTTTCGTCTTGAGTACGGTGAAAAAGTAACGAGTTGTGGTGATGTGTCGACGTGGACGCGAGTCGGTGAAGCCGGTGGTGCGTGGGATATGTACGACTCATTGAACCTTACCCATGGGGAAAATACGACGAACATTGCGAGTGCGGAGGGTGGTGTACCTGATGAGAACACACATTTTCTTACCCCCAATGGAGCCGTACTTGATACGGGAGATGAGACAGGGATGCTGACTGTTAATGGAGCAGATTTTCTTGAACTAGAGTATGCCATTAGTCCAACCTCATTTGCTATCGACACAACGCAGTATTGTTTCCGTGTTTCCGACCAAGGCGCACCACTGTCCGAGTACCCTCGGTACCCAGAGGCTACCTATAGGATACATGCGTTTGCGACAACAACAGGAGCACAGGTTGCGGAAATGACGATTCCGAGCGTGAGCCAACATGTTGGTGGGGCTTTTGTTATAGTAGATAATGGTAGTGTAGAAACCCATACGGTAACTGATGTTACCATCACTGAAACAGGAACTGTAGATGCACAAAATAGTCTTGATAACATTACACTACTCTATGAGTTTGATACAACCGCACCCTATGACTGTGCAAGTGAAAGCTACGGAGGCAGTGAACTGCAGTATGGGGTGACCGATGCGGATGGTTTCAGTGGTGCAAACGGCACCGCATCGTTTGCAGGAGCAGTCTCCGCTTCAAGTACACAAGCAGTGTGTCTCTATCCCATCATGGATGTCACCACAAACGCTCTTTCTGGAGAAACGATTGAGCTTCAAATTACCTCGGGTAATGATGTGGTGCTTGGTGGAGGAGATTTGTTGCTTATCCAATCTGAACCACTTGAAATTCCAGATACAACAACACTCACCGCACCACTTCTCACACAGACACACTATCATTGGCGTTTAGACAACGGGAGTGAGTCGGGAGCGGGAAGTGCGACAGAGGGCAATGAAGATACGGTGTTGACTAACTTCCCTGAAGCGTCACCGCAACGTATACGTGTGCAGGTGTCAAACGAAGGTATTTCGGCGTCGACTGCTACCACGTTTCGTCTTGAGTATGCTCTACTCAATGGGACTTGTTCCGCAACGACAGAAGGGTGGACGAACGTAGCCTCCGTGGATGGTGCGTGGGATATGTATAACT